>OFJD01000016.1_pt1 | contig 18267 bp, 17 predicted proteins | sample 1540201 | NCBI WGS metagenome assembly OFJD01 (sample SAMEA104347394, study PRJEB22522) | marine metagenome | biome: marine biome; feature: marine water body; material: seawater | collected 2015-09-01T00:00:00Z | depth 229 m
TTCTGTTTGTGCTGGGTCCGCGCGACAGCGAGAGGGACACCTCTCTATTAGTCGGCAGCGTCAGAGGTGTATAAGGGACAGGCGCAAATGCAACGGCAATTCCAGTGCATCTTGTGGGTCCGCTATAAGACCTCCGGCAACTAACGGCACATCCACATTTAAAGCTGAGAATGTGGTTTTTAGTTGTCCCGCGACCAGAAGAAATCCGGCTTGTTTTGAAAACGACAACGCAAACTTCACTGGAAATATTCCGCCTGCAACTTCCAAATTCCCGGAAACTTCCGGAAGTTGACCTTCCATCATTTTATCCCAAGCTGATTTTTCGAGCCATTCGGAAACGAAACGAATATTCGGAGTGAGATCAGCTTTGAGAATTCCCGGAATGTCTCCATCGCGTAATGGGTTGCCTGAATCCAGTGTTTTCACAGGAACACTGATTTCAACTTGAGTCTTTTCACCGGATTCTTCCCGGTTCATTTCTGCTGTGACATCACAGCTTTTGCCAATCACATCCACATCGGCAAAAAAGAACATTGTTTTTACTGTTTTGTAGGCCAGACAATGCTCTTCCGGAGCAAAAATTGGTTCTTCAGGAAAAGCTAAAGTTGAATTCAGAAGTAGTAAAATGCCAGTTGTAATAATTACGAAAAGCTTTTTCATGCTTGCTGTTCAATGAATCGTGAAAGAAATATACTTCGACATGTAATCAGAAGGCGGACATGCAATTCCGCCCTAACGTTTGAATGCTCAATGCCATAAACCACCTCGATGTCTACTCCAGTCGCCTTTTTCAGAACGTTTACGACGCTTTTCCATTTTATCCACTATTTTCGCCCGTTGTTCCGGAGTCAGTGTGGCATGGAATTTTGCAAAACTATTGGCGAATTTTGGCAATTTGGCTCTTAACTGTTCAAAGCTTCCAGTTAATACTGCTTCCAATTTTTCTGCATCAGCGGTCTCGCTTTTCATTTGAGATAATATTTCATCGTTAATCGTTTGTCTAATTTCCTGCAAAGATTCTTTTTCTGCAAACAAATCTTCTGCAATTGGCGCGATTTTTTGCGATTGTTCGTCGCTGAGCCCCAATCGATCTGTCGCAAGCTCAGTGGCACGTCTTGGGCTCATCTCTTTATTTCTGCAGCCTGCAATTGTCAATGGAATCGTGACGACAACCAACAAACCCAAAATTATTTTTCTCAAACAATAACTTGACCTGTATTTACGATTATTCATAATAATTCTTTCAGTACTTAAGTTTTAAATGCTAGTGAATTCAAGTGATTCCCATTTTATAGATAGTTTTTTGGAAAAGCTTTTCCCGGTAGTAACAGGGTGTATCAGTTTGTATCAGTATTAGTGATTGACGGTTTTTCTGAAAATAATTTTGAGGAATGACAAAAAGTATTTGTTGTATCTTGAATTTTGGACCCAGATTTCATCATTAATTTAATTGTATAATTGACCAAAGCACTTGAGATTGTTAAACTATGGTATCTTCTTTTTTTAGAACCTGGTATTAAACCAATTTTTTTAATGAAGGTAATCTATGAGAATTGCAATAATTGTCTTTGTTGGCATTTTATCTTATTCTGCTGTAGTACTACCGGGATATTTTTATTTTGTTCCGGGAGGTGCTGAGGATATTTCAAATTTAAAAACTTTGACAGAATTACCGGTGGAAGACGCTGCCAAATCTTCAACAAAACTTAACATAGCAAATCCTGGAGACGCTCCGCCCCTAAAATGATCCGTCACTTATTATAGTTCTAATTTAAAGAATTTCACTCAATTGCCGTAAACTTATTTTACTACATTATTTTTTAAATTATTTGACAATCGGAGGGAAAATGCCCATTCATCTTTCATTTAAAAACATTCGAAACTCAAAAGCTGTTTCCGAGCACGTACATCAGACTTTTGAAGAATTGATAAAAATTACTGACGATAAATATCCTTTTCACGTAAAACTGAACAAAGTTGCAGATAAATCTTATCATGTGGGCATCAATTGCAGTTACAGAAGCAAGCAACTTTCCAGCAAAGCCGATCATGAAAATCTTTACAAAGCCCTTTCCAAAGGAGTTGATTCCATGAAATCCCAGGTAATCCGTAAAGCCGAAAAAGTCCGCGGCTGAAAATTTTTCCACACGGAGAGCTCGACTGCCGTCTCCTGTTTTAGATTCAAAAGTTTCATGTTTGGACTTGTTTCTCACCATGTCAAATATCATACTGCTGGAGTATTGGCCTTTGCGTTTATATTGTTATTCTGCGTGAATACTCAACTTCATGCAGCCTGTCGTGGAGAAGGATTCATGGGTGTTTCCACTAAAGATCCAATCCAGTCATTTGTTGATATAACTTACTCTCCAGTTTATTCAAGTGCGAGCACATCCGGAACACTGGGATGTAAAAATTGGAATTTTTCACAATTCTTAGAGCAGTCACGGATGCAATTCCTTCAGCAGTCCCACACACAATTGCTGGTGGAAACAGTACAAGGACATGGTCCTCATCTGGAGGCTTTGGCAAAGCTGATGACTTGTCCACAATCGTCTGCAGAAGCGTTTTCAAATATGTTATGGGAACATCGTCAGCAAACAGTTCAAATTTTTGAAACAACAAAACAGACTCCGAAGTTCTTAACTGAACTCAGGAAATGGATTGCGGCTAATCGGCAATTGCGGAACAACTGCAGTCTGTCTTAAATGAGGAAAAAATAATGTGCTGGAAAATAGTTCTGCTTTTGGCAATTGGAATATCACTTTGCAGTGAAACCCTATGGGCCTGTCACAAAGGCGGTCCCATGGGATTTGCTACTAATGATCCGGGAGGTTTTTCTCTCGACATTACACTGTCTCCAACTTTTACCGGTGCAAGTACACAAGGTACATCTGGTTGTAAAGACTGGGATTACGCCAAGCATCAACGGATTCAATATTTGGAAACTGAGTGGACATTTTTAAGTGAAGAGGCCTCTCAAGGAAAAGGGGAGAATCTGATCGCACTGGCACAAATGATGGGTTGTGCCAAAGAAAGACAAGCACAGTTTGCAGTTTTACTCCGGCATAACTATTTTTCCCTCTTTAAAAATACAGATACCCGCAGTAAATTTTTACTAAAACTTGAAACTCTTTTAACGCAAAATCCGTCACTCTCTTGTTCTGGATAAAACAACTTTTAACTCAAAAAACTAAAAGTATGAAAAATGATTTTATGATGCACCTTGTAATTGTTGGTGGAATTATTTTGGTATTTTCTCTGATTTTGAAAATCATTGGTGTAACATTTTAATCCTCAGTTTTAGAAATAGTTCCTCTCAATAATTTAAGCCTCTTTTTAGTTCAAGCACTTGAAAAGCGGTTAATGTTTTTAAGCTTCAGTTTTGAATAATCATCAAAGAAAGTTTGCATTCAGAGATAAAATGGCCTAACCCTTGTATTATTTTGTCTTTGTTATAACATTATAACCAGAAGTTGCTGAGATTTACTCTGTTACTTTAACTGGCACTTTTGCCAAAAAATGGAGGTTTGAATGAATTGGCTAAAACGAACTGTAAGCATTTGCGCACTTGCAGGCAGCTTATTATTTGGCGGAATCACAAGTGCACGTGCGGAAACCCTGCAAATTGTCTTTAACAATAGTCTCTGGGGTGCTGCAATCGGCGGTGTTTCTGGGCTCGCTATTTGGGCTTTGCAGGATGAAGATAAAGAGGATAAATTATTTCCACAATATGTTGTAAAAGGTATGGCCTTAGGCATGTTTGCAGGAATGGGAGTCGGAATTTTTGAGGCCCGTTCAGACGGTGGCGTTTTCATGAGTGATGGTAATCCAAAGGGCCTGCTGCACTTAGATACAGATTTACATTTGCTAACCTTGCGTCCGGCAAAACTTTTGCCTCTACCTGAATTCAATGCAGAAACAGTTTCCCATAAATGGCGTTTAGATTTTTTTACCGCAACTTTCTGAACCACACATGAACTTGATGATCACCGGTGGTGCGGGCTTCATTGGAGCAAATTTGGTTTTGCACTGGCTGCGTCATCATCCTGATGATTTGGTCGTCAATTTTGATGCCCTCACTTATGCAGGCAATTTGGGCAACCTGGAGGACGTAAAAGAACTGCCAAACTACCGCTTTTTCCACGGTGATTTGCGAAATGCCCTGGAAATTTCAAAGGCTTTTTCTGAACATAATATTGAAGCAGTAATTCATTTAGCTGCAGAATCTCATGTGGACAGAAGTATTCACGTTCCTGCTGACTTTATTGAAACCAATGTAACAGGTACCTTCAACCTTTTAGAAACAGCACGTGAATTTTGGGGTGATGAACTGAGTAAACATCGAATTCTTCATGTAAGCACTGATGAAGTATACGGTTCGCTTGGTTCCAGCGGAAAGTTTCTGGAATCCACTCCATATGCCCCAAACTCTCCCTATTCTTCTTCAAAAGCAGCAAGTGACCACCTTGTAAGAGCCTGGCATCACACTTATGGAATGAATGTGGTCACAACCAATTGTTCAAATAACTACGGTCCTTATCAATTTCCCGAAAAACTGTTGCCGCTGCTCATAAATAATTGTACTCAGAACCTTCCCATACCTGTTTATGGAGATGGGGAAAATATTCGGGACTGGTTGTTTGTTGAAGACCACTGTGAGGCTTTGGACTGTGTTTTTCATGAGGGAGATACCGGAGAAACATACAATATAGGCGGATGCAATGAATGGAGCAATATCGATATTGTCCGCTATTTGTGCCGTGAACTGGACAAAGAGCTTAATCGAAGCGGAGCTGATTCATGTGAAAATCTAATCACTTTTGTTAAGGACCGTCCCGGGCACGACCGGCGCTATGCAATAGATGCAGGAAAAATTAAAAACACTTTAAATTGGACTCCGCGTCACACTTTTGAGGAAGGGCTGACCAAAACCATCCGCTGGTATATTGACCACCAGGACTGGGTCAGTAACATTACTACCGGAACATATCGAGATTACTACAAACACCAATACGGTTGATTATTATTTGATCACAGTTGATTATTACCAATTAACGGTTGATTGTTGATTATTCAGCTGAAAACTGTCCAAATCATGCCATTGATTCTTGAAGATGCTTTACTTTCTGCAGCCGACGGCCTGGTTCAGTCTGGAAGTAAAATCTGGTTCCATTTTCAAAAATATCCCTGGGATCTTGCCTTACAGGAACATAATCCTGGTGTTAAAGAACATCGAAGACACATAGAAACCCGCCTGACTCAAGGGTTACCTGACCCAAAATTAGCCCATGTCCTTTCCGGAACTTACCATTTAGGTATTTCCCCTCATATATACAGCTATTATCATCTGCTTGCAGATTTGTTACCTCATCTAATTGCTTCTCAAAAATTTCCGGTACTGGTTCCAGAATTTATGCCAACTCAATTTATTGATTTATTAAAAGAAGCAGAGTTTGAGGTACAGGTCTTGTCACCGGAAATTTTCATGGTAGAACGACTTTTAATTCCGGAAATGAACATTCCTGATTGGAACTCTGAGAAAGTTAAATTGATACAGTATTTTTTTGAAAAAATTGTTCCTCTAAAAAGCCTGCCAAATTCTCAGTCTTCAAATTCTGAAAAACGGATTTATGTTTCACGAAAATTGGCTGTTAAGCGTCACTTATCAAATGAAGATGAGTTTTTACCATTACTGAAAAAACACAAATTCAGTAAGATTTATCTGGAGCATTTGAGTGTCCCGGAGCAAGTTCAGCTATTTAGATCTGCTTCGCACGTTATTGCAGCACATGGCGCAGGATTGACAAATATTTTGTTTGCGTCTGCTGATGTCAAAATTTTAGAGATACGACCAGTTCTCACAAGTGGCCAGTTTTGTTTTGAAAATTTATTTTCTCTGGGCTGGCCCGGAAGTGAACACCTCGTACCTCCCCGCAGCGGTGAATTTGCGCTTCCTTTAGAATTACTGGATGAAGTTTTGGAACGTTGGCAAGGTGAACCGAAAATCTGATTTTCCTCGAAGAATAAAATAAACACCAAACCGTCTGATCAGAACTCAGATCAGAACCGTTCCGCTACAATGTCTACAATGTGTTTGCCAATATTGAGAGAAGAAGTTGCTGCAGGTGATGGTGCATTACAGACATTAATGATGTTTTTGTTTTCCTGAATTAGAAAATCATCAACCAGTTTTCCGTTGGACAAAACTGCTTGTGCTCGAATGCCCGCCGGTGCGGTTTCCAAGTCATCTGCAGAAATTTCCGGTACCAGACGCTGTAATGCACGAACAAAAGCGGCCTTGCTGAAAGAACGCCACATTTCTCCTACTCCTGGACGCCAGTATTTTGCAGCTAATTTTATGAATCCTGAATAACTCAAAATTTCAGCTAGTTCCAAAAAATTAACAGTACTCCGACTGTAACCTTCCCTGGCAAAAGCCAGCACAGCATTTGGTCCACATTCCAGAGAACCATTAATCATACGTGTGAAATGTACACCTAAAAAGGGAAAACTTGGATCCGGAACGGGATATATTAAATTTCTGCACAAGTGATGTTTTTCAGGCCGTACCTTGTAGTATTCTCCTCGGAACGGAATAATTTTTGATTCCGGAGGTTGAGTCATAGCTGTTATTTTGTCGGAATATAAACCGGCACAGTTAACTAGAAAACGCCCCTCAAATTCGCCTTGCTCAGTTTCTACGACTATGCTTTCAGAATGGCGAATACCAATCACTTTTGTGGAGCAATGAATCTGGTTATCTTCGTTATTTTGAAGATGCTTCGCAAATCGCTTGCAGACTTGTCCATAATCAACGATTCCTGCCTCCGGAACATGAACGGCTTTAATACCTGCTACATACGGTTCAAGTTCGTTCAGTTTTTCTGTACTGATCATTTCACAGCTGACTCCGTTGGTTCGCCCACGTTGATAAATTGTCTCTAAAGCCGGCAACTCAGCTTCAGAAATTGCTACAATCACTTTCCCGCAAATCTCAAAATCTATTTCTTCTTTGCGGCAAAAATCCTCCATCCTGGATTTTCCTTCAAGGCAGTTGAGCGCTTTTAGAGAGCCAGGTTTATAGTATATTCCTGTGTGCAGGACTCCTGAATTGTGTCCTGTTTGGTGGGCCGCTAACTGCTGTTCTTTTTCCAGCAGTGTAATTTTAAGCAGTGGATAATCAAGGGTGAATTGGTAGGCCGTGGCGAGTCCAACAATACCCCCACCGATAATAATGATGTCAGTTTGCTGCATTTTGTTTGGTTCTGCACCTCACTGAATCAAGAGCACGACCAATTCCTTACAGCCGTGAACTCCATAAACGAGGGTTTGTTCTATATCAGCAGTTTTTGAAGGACCTGAAATCAGGAGCGCATTACTCGGCATTTCGGAATTCCAGTTTTCAGTGGTCATTGCTTCCAAAAAATTGTTGTAAATTGTGTCTGCATAAAGCACCGCGATGTGAATCGGCGGGATCAGCGACATCAAACGAGGTTCTTCCGGAGTGGGCCAAAGTATGAGCGAACCGGTTTCCGCTATGCCGCCAAGGGTTGTAGTAATTGCGGCATCAATGCCAAACAGCAAATCTTTAGATTCCTCAATCGGTTTTTCATAATATACTAATTCCGGTATTTCCTCAGGAGTCTGTTGGTACATCTCCCGGAGCTTTTGAGCCAAATCAGTATTTGTTCCGTAAAGTATTTTTTCAATATTTTTTTCTTTTACAACCGCTCTGAACATCCTTCCCCAGGAACTTTTCGAACAAGGTAAAACTTCAGTATGAACGGCTTCCATCTTTTGTTTCAGCTGCTCAACTTTCTCCTGCAAAGACCAGCGCTTGTATTCCATAACCGGATATTTCCGGGATTTAATATCTGGAACTACAGAGGATATTCTGAGATTCGAAAGAATATTTTCACGTGCAGTTGCTGTATTATTCATCAATCAATCCTTCCTCCCGTGCAAGTTGATGTAAACTTTTTTTGGCAAAACGCGGCTTTGAACGTACCGAAGTCCAATTGCGTAGAAGCGGCAGCCATTCCGGCATATAATTTCCAACCTTGCTTAATTTATAGCTTTTCAGCTGATACAACATCGGATTCGCATAAACCATTCCCCAACATTTCCAAATTAAACTTTCGGTTTTTGCTTTCAAACCTCCGGATTCAGTGAACGGAATATTCCGTTTATTTTCAGCTTTATCGTGACGCAGGCGTAGAAGGATATCTGTAATCGGAATTTTGACTGGACAAACCTCAACGCAGGCTCCGCACAAACTCGACGCATCTGCTAAGTGTCCCGCTTCGTGCAGACTCTTGATTTGCGGCGTAAGAATTTTTCCGATGGGACCGGGGTATGTCGCACCGTAGGCATGGCCGCCGATGCGAGTATAAACAGGACAATGATTCATGCATGCTCCGCAGCGGATGCAGAGCAAAGTGTCCCGCAGCAACTCGTCAGAGTGCATCCGGGAACGTCCATTATCCAATAAAATTAAATGCACTTCAAGTGGGCCGTCTTTCTCAACTGATTTGCGTGGAGAAGTGATCATATTGAAATAGGTCGTGATGGCCTGTCCGGTTGCGGAACGTGTCAACAAACTCAACAATGGAGGAACATCATCAAGCCGCTGTAACACTTTTTCAATACCCATCACTGCCACATGAACTGGAGGCAAAGTCGTGCAAAATCTGCCGTTGCCCTCGTTTTCAACCAAACAAAGGGTTCCGGTTTCCGCCACCGCAAAGTTGACCCCTGAAACTCCCATATCCGCTTCATAAAACTTCTTACGCAAAATTTTCCGGGCAATGGCGGTCATTTCCTCTGCACTCTCAGCTAACGTTTCAGGATCTACTTTTTCGTGAAACATCTGAGAAATTTGTTCCTTATTTTTATGAATTGCAGGCATTATTATATGCGAAGGCAACTCATGGTCAACCTGTATAATATACTCCCCCAAGTCTGCTTCAAGAGCTTCAATACCATGCTGTCCAAGATAATGATTCAATTCCATTTCCTCGGAAACCATCGATTTGCCTTTGACCACACTTTTCACTTTATGCCGCTGGGCGATTTCAAGTACCAACTTGTTGGCCTCATCAACTGTTTCAGCCCAATGAACCTGAATACCGTTTGCGGTGCAATTGGCCTCCAACTGTTCCAGCAGTTCCGGAAGCTTTCGTAAAGCATTTGCCCGAATCAAACTCCCCAATTCCCTTAGTTGTTGCCATTCTTCTGCATCCGGAAACACGGCTTGTCGTTTTTCCATCAATCCGGACATCGCCCTTTTAAAATTACGGCGCAACTGAGGGTTATTCAGTGCAGAAAAAGTGTCTCTTTTAAATTTTTCAGGGGAAAGCATAGGGGGCTTTCTATAGATTACATTATAAATCAGTTACCGCACCCAGCGATGCAGAGCTTACGGTTTTTGCATATTTAGCAAGTACTCCGCGGGTGTAACGCGCTTCCGGACGAGTCCAGTTTGCTTGACGTGTTTTTACTTCTTCTTCCGGAATTTCCAAATCTATTTTTCTATTCAGAATATCTATTGTGATTGAGTCACCATTTTCAACAATAGCCAGCAAACCACCTTCGTGTGCTTCCGGAGTTATGTGTCCAATCACAAAACCATGAGAACCTCCTGAAAAACGTCCATCAGTAATCAGGGCAACATCCTGACCCAGACCTCGACCCATGATTGCAGAGGTTGGTGATAGCATTTCACGCATTCCCGGCCCGCCTTTTGGACCTTCGTAACGAATAACAATCACATCTCCTTTAACTACGGTTCCGTCTAAAATGCGATCCAGTGCTTCTTCTTCCGAATTAAAAACACGTGCTGTTCCTTTGAAATATTCACCCTCTTTACCAGAAATTTTAGCGACTGCACCTTCAGATGCAAGATTGCCACGGAGAATTACAAGGTGACCTGTTTTTTTAATGGGATCTGCCAGTGAATGAACAATCTCTTGATCGTCCTTATAAGGAGTAACGTTTTCCAGATTTTCTCGAACTGTTTTTCCGGTAACAGTCATACAGTCCCCATGCAGTATACCTCCATCTAGCAGCATTTTCATCAAAGGTGGTAATCCACCTATTTTGACGAAATTACTCATAAAATATTTTCCACTTGGTTTCAAATCGGCCAGCACTGGTGCTTTTTCACCAATTTTCAAAAAGTCATCCAGTTCAAGTTTGATGTTTGCTGCATGAGCCATGGCCAGCAAATGCAAAACCGCATTGGTCGAACCACCGAGAGCCATAACTACTGTAATTGCATTTTCAAAGGCTTCGCGTGTCAGGATGTCTCGTGGGCAAATGTTGTCTTCGATCAAGCGCAAAACCGCTTCCCCTGCTTCCACACAATCCCGAACTTTATCCTCGGAAACCGCTTCTTGTGCGGAACTGTTCGGTAAGCTCATACCAAGAGCTTCAATGGCGGAAGCCATTGTGTTAGCCGTGTACATACCACCACAAGATCCGGCACCCGGAATGGCGCAAGATTCGACTTCTTCCAGTTCGTTTTGTGTAATCGAACCTGCGGCTTCTTTCCCTACCGCCTCAAAAATAGAAACAATATCAACATCTTGACCTTTGTGATTCCCGGGAAGAATCGTTCCTCCATAAACAAAAACCGCAGGACGATTTAGTCTGGCAATAGCAATTAAACAGCCGGGCATATTTTTGTCACATCCGCCAATGGTAACCAGCCCGTCGTAACTTTGACAGCCGACAACCGTTTCAATTGAATCGGCAATTACTTCACGTGAAACCAGTGAATATTTCATACCCTCGGTTCCCATTGATATGCCGTCTGAAACTGTAATTGTTCCGAAAATTAAAGGCATTCCTTTTGCTTTTCGAACACCTCGTGCGGCATGCTCAGCTAAAGCGTTAATGTGCATATTGCATGGTGTAACAGTACCCCATGTGGAAGCGATGCCAACCTGTGATTTCTGAAAATCTTCTTTTTTGAATCCAACGCCATAAAGCATCCCCCTGCTGGCAGCACGTGCATTTGTATCAGTTACAAGTTTTGAGTAGCGACGGTGTCCGCTTCCTTTTGGTTGTGTTTTATCTTTCATTGAGGTCCCCTTTCGGTTTAATGAGATAAGTATTAAATCTGGTTTTTAGCATTCTACAAGGCCCTGTAGATTTTAATCAGCTAAACATACTATCTGTTTTATCGCATCACATAAAGGAAGACAAGAGTTTCAACGAAGAAAAATATCGGAAACAGGAATTTCCGTTCAGAATTTTTATACTTCTTTAATTAATTCTAAATCCGGTGGGAGTGCTGTGGTAGCAATGGTGCCGTTGACATGGAGAGTGTTTGGTAAAACTTCGACAAAAAAATCCTGTAAGGCGGGTGACAGTTCTACTGCAAAGCGGTGGGAAATGGCCATCAAAAACAGATAAACCAGTCCACGGCAATTCCACATTTGTAAAAGTGTCGTAGTGAAAAAAGGATCTTCTTCAACATAAATAACAGCATTTTTACCTGTCAGAAAATGGCCGCTAAACATCAATTTGAAAAACACGTCCGGATATTCGTCAAGTTTTTTTTGATGGTTCTGGTCAAAAAAAGCTGTACCAATTTGAAAAACACATAACTTATCTTTTTCAATTTCGATGGTCTTTGCCTTTTCCAGCGGGAAAAAAAACCTGAAAGGCAGCCGAGCATGAATCAGCATGCTCCATTCTGCTTTACGATCCAATACACGAGCCGTATCTTCCATCGAGCGGAAATAAATAGACTCCTCCTCTTCCTGATTGTATTTAGGTACTACTCCCCACCTTTCTGCTGCATGGTACTCTTGTCCCCGCTGCATTAGTAATTCGAGAGTAAAATTGTGACTTGCAGCAATTACTTGTACATTTCCTCCATGCAAATGTTGGAAATAATTTGCAAATTCATCTCTATATTCTTCAACCCTGGAACGGAAATACGGTGAAGAACATTCCGGAACTGGACGAAAACTGGCGGACAACTTTTCTAAAGGCTCCGCATAAGAGGTGCATAGCTGTTCATATGGGGACATGGTTTCTTCAGAAATCTCTAAACTGACTGAATCAAAATTATTACCCCTTTCAACTTGCTTTTCCTCAATTGTAAATGCTTGCGGTACTGTCTCAGTTTTTTTAGATTGATCTGAAATTGGGACACCTTCTGTTTCGGTATCTACCGGAGTTTGTAGCTTTGTTGACTCTTCACGTACTTCAGCCTGGTCTGAAGTTTTTGAAAACTGTTCCTTTACCAACTGCTCTATCATCCGGAAATCAATATTTTCCGTCAATAGATCAATGGATCCATCTTCATCGTTTTTAAACTTAGAGGTCAGCTTTGCTAAGTGACTTTGCTGTGTTTTGTAATATTTTGGATTTTTACTTAACCGTTTTAAACGTTTCAAAAAATAACGGTTTTTAAGCATTAGGTATGAACGATAATTTGATGAAAATAACGTTCGCAGACGTTCCGTAAAAAATTTGTTCCGGAGCGCCTCCGGAGCCCCGGAAACCACAACCATTTTTTCTGCCAGCACATCTTCTTCATACAGATCTTCCCGCCGACATTTGAGGACTTTACTCAAGGCCTCTTCCAGACGGGATTTGTAGGCATCAAGAGCCGTAGATTCACGTGAGTTATTTGTAAACTGTTCTAACTTCTGAATGACCATTAAAGAACGGTAACTTTTTTCTATTCCAGGAAGTACAACTTTTAAGCCTTTGGTGGCATCATAGTTCGCAACCAGGCGCATTAGTGACTTCATGTCATAGAGTTGCAGGGAGTGCATGAAGGCCTGCTGTTCAACAGTTATAGGAGCATCGGGTATAAATGAATTGGATTCTGCAAAAAAATGATGAATTGTTGAGGATAATCTTGTGCCAAACTGCTTTAGAATTTCCGGAGCGCCCTGCTCACTTCCTAGTTTTAGCATTTCTGCTTCGATAAACTCAATGTGATCTTTCCACTCGGATTGTTTCACTTTGGGGATTTGAGTTGTAGCAGATTGGATTTAAAAAGTATTAGAAGTTTCAGAAGTATAAAGTGGGGTGATGGCTAAAACTCTTATTTCAACATTTCCACAATATCCAAGTGGCCCTGTTGTTCTGCGATAACAAGAGCAGTCCGTTCTAACAAATCTGACAATGATGGGTCAGCATTTGCGTCAACGAGCAATTTAACGGTATCGGTGCGCCCTTCCAAAGCAGCTTCCATCAATGCGGAACTTCCACTCTTGCTTTGCCAATTAATTTTTGCTCCGTGTTTAATCAACAGCCGCGCAATTTCAGTCCTGCCCTCATTTCCAGCAAGCATCAGTGAGGAGATACCTTCCGCATCAGCTGCATTAACATCAGCCTTCCATTCGAGCAATAAGCTTACAACGCGTTCTCGACCCTCAAGTGTTGCAAACATCAATGCAGTCATTTTTTGATTGTCCGCAATATTAACCTTTGCACCTGATTCCAGCAGACGCTTTACAACACCATATCGTCCAAAAGAACTAGCCTCCATCAGTGCAGTACGACCCACATCGTCAGATTTATTCACTTGAGCTCCTTTTGTCAACAGTTGATTGACAACACTCAAGCGACCTTCGATAGAAGCGCTTATCAGTTCATAAAACGGTTCAGAGACCCTCATTTCTGTAGAATCAACTTGTAAATCAACCTCCTCCCGACTGCTGCCAAACAAGTTTTCCGGTGTAATAAGATTATTTTGAACTTGAACAATTTCAGACTTTGCACCACGGATTGTGAGGTAATTAACGACTTCCAAATAACCATTACTGGCAGCGGCCAAAAGTGCTGTGAAACCTTCTTCATTAACAGCATTTATTTCTGCACCTGCATCGAGTAGCAAACGAACAATTCCTAAATATCCCTCAAATGAGGCTACAATAAGAGCAGTTTCTCCGTAATTTGTGCGGATATTTACATTTGAATTATACTCAAGCAACAGGCGTACTGCGGACAGTTGTCCTTCAAGTGCAGCAAAAAACAGCGGCGTTGAACCGTCTTCAATAGTGCTGTTCACGTTTGCACCGTGTTCCAACAAAATTTTTGTCATTTCTGTATCGCCGTAACGTACCGATATGGTTAAAGGCGTCAGTCCCAAACCATCTTTGCTTTCGAGATCAGGTTTGTTCTCCAGCAAGACGAGCGTAGTTTCATGATTACCGAAAAACACAGCCTGCATCAACGCGTTTCTTCCGGAAATATCTTTGCTTTTCAAGTCTGCTCCGGATGCAATCATTTCCCGCATTTGCTCAGCAGTACCACTTCCTGCTACTTGAGACAAATCCAATTCATTTTCAGCAAACACAAGTGTGCCTGCCAAAAACAGAAACGGATAAATGAATAAATGAAAACGCATTTTGGGTGTTTGTTCTTTTTGCTTAATGTTTTTCTATTTTTTTACTTTTAGATGTTTTTTGCTCCGTAAAGCAGCACCAAGCCCTGAATAACGTAAAACTTTGTGCATTGCGGCAGATTCAAGAACCCTTTGATCTCCCATTATTAAAACAGATTTTTTTGCTCTTGTCAGGGCAGTATAAAGCATTTCGCGACTCATTAATTCCCGTTGAGTTCTTTTTTCTGACTCACTGTTCACCCCCACTGTAATAAATGCAGGCAAGATCAACGCCAGATGATCATATTCTGACCCCTGGCTTTTGTGAACAGAGGTTGCGTAAGCTGGATGCAAATGATGCAGCTCATGCACATAAAATGTTTTGTGTTCTTCTTCAACAGGAAAAACTGCTTTCAACTCTACTTTTTTAGTTACAGGATGTATAAATTTTAAAAAGATTCCCTGATCTCCATTGAAAAGTTTATGCTGATAATTGTTTTCTGACACCATCACTGGTTCACCAGGATAGTGCTCCGAAAATAAATGCTTAGTTCCGTTTTCTGCAAGCCAACATTTTAGAATTATTTGATTAAGTGCTTCAGCTCCAGTTGACAAAACTTGAGTTGCCGTTAAAATTCGAAAACGCTTTAAATAATTAAACAAATAATCCAGTTGAGAAGCATCAGATTCTACTGCATCAAGCAGATATTCCCGCTGTACCAGAAACATAAATTTTTCATCACGCAAAAATCGCTTAACCCACCACTGTGCAAATTCTAACAATTGATTCGGAGAATTTGGCTGATTAAGGAACATCACCTTTTCCGACTCCACCTCTTCAAGACCGTTCAATCTCCGAATAATTTCGTGATTTGGGGATTCGGTTTCAAAAAGAAACTCCGGACGCAGATTGAGCTCCATTTCCTTGACTGTGCTGGCCACTCCAAGAATATTACGCCCTGCAGGATCACTGATTTTTTGTCGGTAACTATGAACCAATCTTACTACCGGCACGGGATTATCCACTGCAACTTCCGGGACAGAATCACTATTTTCTGCAGTCAATTCCTGCAACACAGCGCCATTTCCAATTGACGGCAGTTGCTGAGTGTCTCCCAGGAGAATAATCCGTGGAACAGATGACTGGTACTGCAGTTCTGAAAAGGCTGCTCTCAACAAAGAAATCATCAAATCCTGATCAATCATCGACCCTTCATCTATTATCAGCAAGTCGTGTTCCAAAGGGGCATATTCGTGATATCTGAAGCTTCGGTCTACAGGGTAATACTCTAAAAGACGATGAAGAGTTTTTGCTTCTGAAGCAACATCCAACAATTCAAGATCCTCTTCCAGTTGCTCCAAATTCTCTAGAGAACGTAAACTACTTACCACCGCCTCAGACATCCTTTTTGCTGCCCTTCCTGTTGGAGCAGCCAATGCAGGTCGTTTTGCTAAACCAAGCCGTTTTAGCACCCTGAGCAAAGTGACCGCCACAGAAGTTTTTCCTGTACCTGGACCTCCTGAAATAATTAGAAAGGGATTGGAAATCGCTGACAAAACCGCATCCTTTTGTTCTTCTGCTAATTTTAGGGGGTGCTCACCTAAACGTACCGGGTTAACTTCAAGCACGGTTTTTAGGACATTCTCGACTTCAGATTTTTCCGGAAATTCCGGTTGCATGTTTAGACGCATCCGTAACAGTGAAATAAGCTGAAATTCACGCGACAAATTTTTTTTAAAATACAGAAGAGAATTATTTTCTACAAAAATAGATTTTTCTGCACAAAAACCTTCTGACCCTTCTTCAGTACCAGAGCTTGTCAACAACCATTTTTTCCATTCATCCGGAGATATTTCTTTCTCGAAAAAACCAGTTTGTAGAAGTATTGCTTTTATTTGAAATTGGAGTTCTGACCAAGGAAGGCAGGTACTTCCAGAAATTACCGCCTTGCGCATCAGGAGCAATCCGGATAACTGTACATGCAAACGAAGGGTCGCCGCTTCAGTCTCTTTTTTTTGGACTGACTCTCCCAAGCACAAATAATCCAATGCCTGAAAAAAATATTCACTGCCCAGTTGTATTTGAGAAAATTGCTGCCTAAGTCGCTGAAGTGACTCTGTCAAGGCAGGTGCAGCAATTTGTACTTTGAGAGTATCATCAGTAGATTCTTTCGCAAAGCGGGTGCGGGCAGTACCTGCGGTTGTCCATCCAGATGATTTTAGTGAAGGACGTGTGAGTTCAGAAGAATCTGTCAAACTGGACATTTTGGCTTGTAAGATTTATACTATGAGTTAGTTTTAGGGATTTATCGAGTATCTCCGTTTTTAGTCTGTTCTGATTCAAGCTCCATCTTTTTTATGTTAAATCTGTTTCTTCTGAACAAACAATCAAAACTTTAATAATGAAAAGGCCTTCCCCCAATCATGCCATTAGCTGGTCCGAAGTCAAGCGTCCAATTGTTTGTCTTGCGCCAATGGACGGAGTTACCAATTCTGCCTTCCGACAAATTGTACGCACATTAAGCAAAGATGTCATTCTTTTCAGTGAATTCACAAGTGTTGATGGCCTGGTACGAAGCGAACATGTACGTTTGCGCTTGGACTATGAACCATGCGAACAACCTTTTTTCATGCAGCTTTTCGGCAACTCTCCAAAAATGTTTGCAGAAGCTGCCAGAATGGTGGCAGACCGTGGAATATGGGGCGTAGACATCAACATGGGATGCCCTGCAAAAAAGATTGTCCATTCTCAACATGGCAGTGCTTTGATGCAGGATGTAGACACTGCCTGCAGGATTGTTGAATCAATCCGGGAAGCATGTCCGCTGGAGGTTTCAGTCAAAACACGTTTAGGCTGGAAAAACGAAAAAAACTTAATCAATTTTACTAAGTCTCTTGAATCTGCTGGAATCTCAATGCTAACTATTCACGGACGAACCTATAATCAGGCTTTTAGAGGAGACGCTGATTGGGGCCCCATTCACGAACTGAAAAGTCACCTTAAAATTCCAGTAATAGGTAATGGAGACATCCGTGACTACAACGACGGCCTGGCGAATTTTGGTAATCTTGATGGATTTATGATTGGAAGAGCTGCAATCGGGAATCCATGGTGTTTTCAGGATCGACGGAAATTCCCGGAGCCCACTCATCACGAACGTATTGAACTTGCACTCAAACATTACCATTTATTCAGACGCTTCAAACAAGAATTGGTTGCAGTGCGGGAATTTCGCAAGTATCTGGGCAATTATGTAAGTGGTTTCAGAAACGCAAAAGAATGGCGCAACCGCTTAATGCAGTGTCAGGATGAAGCATCCTTTGTGGAATGCATGCAGGAAATCAAACGGCTTGAACCACCTCTTGCTTTGGCCGGTTAACTCCGAAAACGATAATGTTCCCAGTATCACAGTAGTACGAAATCTCAGTTTTTTCACACTTCCCACTGTCCATGCCAAACTGATAAGAGGAATTTTAATAAATAGAAACACTCCCCAAGTTTGAGATCATTGAACGTGCCTCGGCGTGTATAAACCAAGACTAGACTTTAATTCGAGTGGTAATTAAAGCTTAAATTAAAATTGACTTCTGCCTCTCTAAGAGGCAGCATAATTGAGTCCGTTTGTCCGACTCTCTCTTCTACACAAACGACTCCGACTAAATGCACCCGTAGCTCAGCTGGATAGAGCATCAGTTTGCGGTACTGAGGGTCGCACGTTCGAATCGTGCCGGGTGCGCCAGCAATATCAGTTACTTACATAATTCTAAATTTCAAAAAATCTTCATTTGTGCCACCTTTGTGCCATTTCAATGTCAGAGCGTAATGGCATGAGTGTCAGTCAGGTCATAGATGAAGTGCTATACACCGGCTTGAGATGCAGGAGATGGATGAACTTTAGGAGTGAGGGGGGATG
>OFJD01000019.1_pt1 | contig 17029 bp, 9 predicted proteins | sample 1540201 | NCBI WGS metagenome assembly OFJD01 (sample SAMEA104347394, study PRJEB22522) | marine metagenome | biome: marine biome; feature: marine water body; material: seawater | collected 2015-09-01T00:00:00Z | depth 229 m
GATGGTGATTATGTTCAACTTGATGAAACGATTTGTGAAATTGAAACTGACAAAGCGACTTTGCCTTTGATTGCGGAAAGTGCAGGCAGACTGAAAATTCTGCTGCAGGAAGGCGAAACTGCGGGAATAGGAGATGTGGCATGTTCGATTGATACTGATGCAGAGCAACCGAAAATTACTTCAAGTCCAACGTCATCTGAGGTCATCGTAAAATCAGAAGAACCCTCTGAACGTGCAACTATTCCGTATGAAGCTTCTTCTGCTTCAGCATCATATGCCGCCGGACATCCATCTCCTGCTGCTAGAAAAATGATGGCTGAACAGGGCACAACTGACGTATCCGGAAGCGGCCCAGGTGGTCGAATAACGACTCAAGACGTAGAAATGCATTTGCAGCAGAATCCGGATTATTCCGCTTCCACCACGGATTCAAAACTTGAAGCACCTCCTTCGGTTTTGTCTGGTTCCCGCAGCATAAAAAGAGAACGTATGTCACGCTTGCGCAGAAAACTGGCAGAGCGTCTGGTTGCAGTAAAAAACGAAACAGCAATGTTGACGACTTTTAATGAAGTCGATATGCATGCTATTTTTGAGCTGCGTTCCCAGAGTAAAGAGGCGTTTCTGGAAAAATTCAACATAAAGTTGGGTTACATGGGACTCTTTACAAAAGCATGCACGGAAGCATTAAAGGACTTTCCGGCAGTCAACGCCCAGATAGATGGGGATCAAATTGTCTATCATGATTATGTCGATATGGGTATTGCAGTGAGTGCACCCAAAGGCTTGATGGTACCAGTTGTTCGAAATGCAGAATCTCTTTCTCTTGCACAAATTGAAATTGAAATTGGCAGACTTGCCAAACGTGCGCGTGAAAACAAACTCAGTATTGACGAAATGGAAGGCGGTACTTTTTCTATCACAAACGGAGGAGTTTTTGGTTCAATGCTTTCTACTCCAATCTTAAATCCACCGCAAAGCGCAATACTGGGAATGCACAATATCGTTGAGCGGCCCATGGCAGTTGAAGGAAAAGTTGAGATTCGTCCGGTAATGTATTTGGCTCTGTCCTATGATCATCGTATTGTCGATGGTCAGCAATCGGTGAGTTTTCTCGTTCGTGTAAAAGAATTCCTGGAAAATCCGACAAGGATGCTTGTATAAAAAAGGGCCTTAGTACCATTTTCACCTTACTTTCAATATAACAAACAATGACCAAATTCGACACAACAATCATCGGTTCAGGGCCAGGAGGTTATGTGGCCGCAATCCGCTGTGCACAACTGGGGATGCAAACAGCAATCATTGAACGTTATCCTACACTGGGTGGAACGTGCCTGAATGTGGGTTGCATTCCTTCAAAGGCTTTGCTGGATTCAAGTGAGCATTTCTACAATGCAAACTGTCATTTTGAGGCACACGGTATCATGGCGGAAAAAATAAAACTAAACTGGCCAAGGATGCGTCAGCGTAAGGACGATGTGGTAGGGCAGACATGCGACGGAATCAAGTATTTGATGAAAAAAAATAAAATCAAGGTCATCTCCGGACATGCATCATTCAGCGATTCAAAGACTATTTCAGTGAGTGGCACCGACGGTTCCAAGGAAACTGTGAACACCGAACGCGTTATCATTGCAACAGGTTCCAAGCCGTCAAGTATTCCGGGTGTGATAATTGACAAAAAACGTATCATAACTTCAACCGAAGCCCTGAATTTGGAAAAGGTCCTGGAGAAATTAATTGTGATTGGAGGTGGTGTGATTGGGTTGGAACTGGGTTCAGTTTTCAGCAGACTTGGTTCAAAGGTGCAGGTCGTGGAATTTCTTGATCGTTTAATTCCCGGAATGGATTTTTCACTGGCCAAAGAAGTTCAACGGTTTTTAAAAAAACAGGGTCTGGAATTTTTTCTCAACCATACTGTGCAAAGTACAGTTGTAGAAGGAGACAGTGTTAAAGTTGTTGCAAAAAACAAGAAGGACAAAGAAGTGGAATTCAGCGGAGATTATTGTCTGGTTGCAGTTGGACGCAGGCCCTTTACAGACAATTTGGGTTTGGAAAAGATCGCCCTTACTCTTGATGATAAAGGCCGTATTCCGGTAAATGAACATTTGGAAACTGCGGTTGCGGGAATCTATGCCATTGGCGATGTAGTGGCAGGAGATATGCTGGCGCACAAGGCAGAAGAAGAAGGGGTTTTTGTGGCGGAAACGATAGCAGGTCAAAAACCGCATATCAATTACAAAGCAATTCCGGGAGTGCTCTACACCTGGCCGGAAGCAGCAGGAGTCGGTTTTACTGAGGACGAATTAAAAGCTGAAAATTATAACTATAAAACGGGTAATTTCCCGTTCAAGGCACTAGGACGTGCCCGTGCATCCATGGACACAGAAGGTTTTGCAAAAGTCCTGGCAGACAAGGATACTGACGAAATATTAGGAATTCATTTGGTTGGAGCACGTGCTGCAGATTTGATTGCAGAAGCAGTTGTTGCTCTGGAATACCGGGCCAGCGCAGAAGATATCGCGCGGATGTCACATGCCCATCCGACTTATGCAGAGGCCATCAAAGAAGCAATGTTGGACGCATCAGAAAAACGCTCTATACACATGTAACTGAAAAAATTTCATGCCAGCCAGTGACCGGCACAGGGCCACCCGCAGAATATTGATTGTTGATGATATTGAGGACAACTGTTTACTGATTGAAGACCATCTGCAGAGGCAACTGAAGTGTGAATTTAGAAAAGCTTCGTCTGGAAATGAGGCCCTGCAAATTCTGAAAAACTGGAGTCCGGATTGCATTTTGATGGATATTATGATGCCCGAGATGGATGGAATTGAGGCTACGAAACGTATTAAAATGATTCCTGTATGCCACGATATTCCTGTATTAATGGTAACGGCCAAACAGGAAATGGATTCCCTTGAGGAGGCTTTTGACGCAGGAGCAGTGGATTATATTTACAAACCGATTGATCGTACCATTTTAGTATCCCGTGTAAAATCAGCTTTGCGCAGCAAAGAAGATCTTGACAGAATCAAAGAACTGAACAAGGAACTGCAGCAAAAAAAACAGGAACTTAGCAGTTTCTCACACACAGTCAGTCATGATCTTAAATCTCCAATCGTTGGTGCAGCCAGCCTTTATGATTTTTTTCTGTACCGCATCAAAAATGAATTTCCACAAATCATTGAGGATGAAGGCTTAAAAGAATTGCTAGAACGGATTCCACAGACTTTTACCAAAATGCTGGATTTTATCAATACGCAACTGGATTATGCGGAAGCAGGCCAGGTTATTGGTGAATTGGAATCTGTATCGATGGATCGTATAATAAATGCGGTGATTGAAAATTTTGAATATGCAGAACAAGAAGGAATAGCCTGTTTCAGCAAGCTGCCGGACATGCCGGAAGCAAGGTGTGATCAAATCCGGATGCTGAAAGTCTGGCAAAATATGATTGCCAATTCGATAAAATTTCGGGGTACAAAAAATCCTGTCAGGATAAAATTCGGTGGTGAAGAAAGTAGGGATACTGTTAAATTTTGGATTCGAGATAACGGGCCGGGAATAATTGCGGAACATCAGGACAAAGTGTTTGAAACAAATGCCCGCTTGAATTACGATGTAGAGGGATATGGTTTTGGGCTGGCTACTGTGAAAAAAATTATTGCAGCACATGGCGGAAATATTTGGATCGATTCTGAGGTCAAAGATGGAGCGTGCTTTGTTTTTGAACTTCCCCGGTAATCAAAGTAAATATAGTTTGAGATGGAAAATAAGGATAGTAAAATCAGAATGATTTCATCCGGAGCAAAACGGCTTTTGCTCTTTTTGTGGCCGTTTGCAAAAAAAGAAAAACCTGTTTATAACCTTAAATCCATCCGCATTCCCAGGACATCCGGACGTGCCCTTAAAATATTGCTGTTCCTGTTGAGAACCCCAGGAGTTCGGTTACTGCTGCTCCCGCTGCTCCTTCGTCAAGCCGGTCTTCCCCGACTACGAAAATGCCATGTTGAAGATGCACCTGTGATGCATCCCGTTCATCCTGCAGATAGTAAGATGACTTTGGCTGCAGCCAAAAAGTCCATCAAACAGTTTATTGTTTCTGCCGAACAAAATCGTGAATCTGCAACTGACAAAAAAGTTGCTAATTCTGAAAAGCAAAGTCTTTTTAAACCTGAAACGGCTTCTGATTTTCATCGGGCATATTTTGAAGGAAAAACAACTCCGGTAGATGTTGCTATGCGTTTATTGGATATAATTCGCAGTATTGAAGGAAGTGCTGTACCACTGCTCCCTTTTATAGCCTGGGAAGAACGAGAACTGATGCAGCAGGCAAAATCATCGGCAGAGCGGTATGAACGTGGAGAATCATTGGGAATACTTGATGGAGTTCCGGTAGCAGTAAAAGATGAACTGGATATGCTCCCTTTTCCAACAATGGTTGGTACTAAATTTTACAACACTCAGCCTCCGGCGGAGGATGCTACAACGGTTGAGAGATTGCGTTCGGCCGGTGCACTGATGGTGGGTAAAACCAATATGCATGAAATCGGACTGGGGGTAACGGGGCTCAATACTCACTATGGTACTGCTAGAAATCCCTATCACCTTGACCACTATCCGGGCGGATCTTCAAGTGGATCAGCTGCAGCAGTGGCAGCAGGGTTGTGTCCAATTGCACTTGGACTTGACGGTGGTGGTTCTATCAGGATTCCTGCAAGTTTGTGCGGTGTTGTAGGACTTAAAACAACTTGGGGCCGGATCAGTTCTGCCGGCAGTGCACCTCTATCATGGAGTCTTTCGACAGTAGGTCCAATTACCTCCACAGTACGTGATACGGCTTTAGCCTATTCGTTTATGGCAGGCCCTGATCCCAGACAGGTTTTGACACAGGATCAGCCATCGGTTGATCTTCAGGATTTTGATAATTCAGATTTAACAGGAGTTAGACTGGGAGTATTTTTACCGTGGTTTAATCATGCGTCCGTAGATATTGTACAAAGCTGCAATCAAATGCTGGATTCTTTTAAATCTCTAGGTGCTACCGTACAGGAAATTGACATTCCGGACCTGGATGAAATACGTATGGCGCATGCGGTATCTTTAGTTACAGAACTCCTGACTTCTCTTAAAACTAATTTTAACCCTTTTCGTCAACCATTGGGACTGGATGCTTTAGTTAATCTTACTCTGGCACAGCAGTTTAAAGGAGATGATTATGTAAAAGCCCAGCGTGTACGCGCCCAGCTTATCAGGAAGATGAGTCAAATCTTTCAAAACGTTGACGCAGTTGTTACTCCATCAACGGCCCGTACCGCTCCTCCGATACCACCGGATGCTTTGAAAAAAGGAGAATCGGATCTCAGTACTTTGACGGAATTAATGCGCTATGCACCGCAGGCAAATCTTGGAGGATTCCCCGCAATTTCTTTTCCTGTCGGTTACGATGCACAGGGTTTACCGGTGGGGATGCAGTTAATGGGGCGTCCGTGGGAAGAATCTTTGTTGCTTAGACTGGCCAATACTTCAGAACGTTTTTTTGCACGACACCCCCCAATGATGCGTTTCTCCCTTTTGCCAAATTAATGTTGTATTATATCCACGGGCGGGTGGGTTCCTTAATTCGCAAATTACGAAAAATCTTGTTTTACCCCGTCTTGGTGGCTATCATGAAGGAATTGGTTTGGGCCAGTAGCTCAGTTGGTTAGAGCTGACGACTCATAATCGTCCGGTCCGGGGTTCAAGTCCCTGCTGGCCCACCAATAAATACATTGATTCGCCTTCAGACATCTTTAGAATTTCCATTGTGTCTGCCTATTTTACCACAATTCCAGTCTCTCCACTTTATTCAACTCTTTTATTTACTCACTCTTGTTAAGGAACTAATTAAAACACTCTGAAGCAGTATTTTTACTGTGTCCCAAAATTTGCATGTAAATAACGTATTATTTGCAAAAGGACTTGCAAATTTGGTAATATTGCTCTGTTAATGAACAAGGAAGTTTAATCATCCAGATTGAGAATTGTCCGCGAGTTACCTGCTTCCTGAAACATTCTTAGTCATAATCCATGAGATTAAAATAATCTGCTGAGAAAATTTAAAATGAAAATTCGTTTATTTTTGATTGTGATGATTCCGGTTTTTCTGATTACTTCTACAATCGGAATATATTTAATTGAGTACATTCTGACTGGAAATAAAGATAGCGCCTTCGCTTCACTATTCAGCTCTCTCTGGTGGACAGCAGTTACATTTACTACGGTTGGCTATGGTGACATGTCGCCGGAGACTGTTCAGGGGAAAATTTTTACTTTTTTTGTAATGGCGGCAGGTTTAATCAATTTTTCAATTGTTGTTTCAATGGTGACAGAAAAGTTTCAGGAGTTTCGTTCCGCGCGTGATCGCGGACTGGATTCCATTAAGATAAAAAGCCATATTTTGATATGTTCTGATGATCCAACCTGGATGAAGGACATTCTCTCTCAGAATCAGAAATATGTAAAGAGAGACAAGGTTGTATTGATTTCTCCTTCTGATGAACATCCGCTGTTGGCTACGTCATACAAAAGATTAAAATGGGTCTCAGGTAATTCTTTTGATCTAAACGTTTTAAGGAAGGCAGAAGCAGCAAAAGCGAAAATTGCCTATGTATTTTTTAAGGACAGCAGTTATGCCCTGATGACAGTATTGCAGCTTGAAACTTTGAGTGACGGTAGGATTGTGACTCAGGCACAATATGTCGGTCGGGAATATCGGAAGTATTTTGAAGATGTCGGCTGTGACCATGCTCTGGATCCATATGATCTCTACGTTCCTATGATGCTGTCAGCTTTTCATTCACAAGGTGCTCCGGCATGGATCAATAAAGTGATCAGTCGCAACCATGGACACCAAATTGCCACTAAAAAAACTGACTCTTTACATATTGGTAAAACCTGGCTGGAGCTGGTAAAAACGAATAAACAGAACCATGGAATTATGCCTCTTGCTGTTGTTATAAATGAAGTAGTACTTATCAATCCGGATGCTTCATTTGAAATTCCGAAAGACAGTTTAATAATGCAGCTGGAACCGTTTGAAATTTCGGAAGGCAGTTCGGTAATGCAATTTGATGTCACTGAGTCAAGCCCAAAAGGCGATCTTGAAAAAAATGCTATTGATGTGATGGGAATGGATGAAATAGGTATCGACGGACACATTTTAATTAGCTCCGATAATCAGGTGTTCATTAATCGATGTTTGCTAGAAATGAGTCAAAGAAATCAGCCGGAAAAGATAATCGTGCTTTCAGATACTCCATTAATGGAGGAAATTCCTGATAACTTGGATGTCGAATGGATTGAAGGAGATTCAAACTCTGAAAAATCGTTTCTGGAAGCCAGATCATCAGAGGCGAAAGTTGCCCTGATTGATCATGCAGATGATGGTCAAAACCTGATGGCTGTTCTGCGTCTGGAACAGGCAACTGATGGAGAAGTGTTTACCATTGCAACCTATCACAAAGAAGACTTTGATCAACAACTTTTCAAGGTTGGCTGTGATTTCTGTCTGGAACCGGAAGAGTTAATTGCGCCCATCCTTTCCCAGTCAGCATTAAATCCCGGATTAGGTACATTGATTGAAGAAATTATTTCGGAGGAACCTACTACCCAGAGTCTGCATGTCCGCCAATTAAGTCGGGAATGGGAAGAAGACAGTTGGCTTTCAACTATTTTAAATTTGAAGGAAAAAGAGGGTGAACTGCCTGTAGGACTGATCTGCTGTCAGACTCACAAACTCCTGGTTAATCCTCATCCTGAGCTGCAGGTAAAGCCTGGAGACCGTTTGATTTATATTGCCTCAGCTCCTATTAAGGCTAAGCAAAATGGAGATGTTCTCAAACCTGTTGAGGATTCAGAAAGTACAGAGGAAGACGTTAAACCGTCTGAAGAAGCAGAAAAATTATACCGTCAAGGACTAACGTTATTCAAAAAAGACGAAAATTATGAGGAAGCGTACAGTTGTTTCCATCAGGCGGCAATTCTTAACCATACACGAGCAAAATATAATCTTGGTTTGATGAATTATAATGGTAAAGGTGTACCAAAGAACTTGGATGAATCATATCATTGGTTCCATGAAGCAGCTAAATTCGGTAATGAGAATGCCCGTAAAGCATTGAAAAGTACCAGGGCTTTACGAGATATAACATCAAATACAATGGAACATGAAATTCCTGAGTTTGACACTGATTTGATAGGCCGAATGCCTGAAGAACAACTGTATTGGTTTGCCAGTGCAGTAATTGCAATGGTGATGGCAGACGAGCATATTGATCTTCATGAACGCTCTTTCCTCCACTCAGCTATTCGAATAGTTCGGGATAAAAGAAAAATTCAGGAGCTTGAAGAGTATATTCTACGTTGGCAGACACCGCCGATTGGAGCAATGGATTTCAGTACAAAAGATCGAGATCATATTCTCGAGAGTCTGCTCAATATAGCTGCAGTTGACAGAAATTTTGATGAGAGGGAAGAAAAGTTACTGCGTGAAATAGCAGGATTGATGAACGTACCTGAGCAGCAAATAGAAAACCTGATCAAACTTGGTCACAAGCGGGTGGAACAGTTCAGGGCGAACCAACTGCGTGCTCCAAATGTGAGAGCAAGACTCTGATATAAAAGTGTATTAAGTCCGCAAACTTGACTTTAACAGAAAAGATCAGACCAGCTTGAATATATCTCCCAATCCATCCCTGATTGAGCGTGTATCCTTCCAGTGATTTTTGCCTTCTTCCACAAAAGACTCATGGGCCGGTTTGTCTATTTCATCCGCAAAGATATCTCTGAAGGTTTTTGATGCAAGCTGATCAGTCTGAACAACATAACGGACCCCGCTCTCGTAGAGTTTCAGTGAATCCTCATGAGAGGTTGTGACAGCTAAAAACGGAAGATCAGGTGCTGTATGCCTAATGTAACCTGCGAGTTCCAGATCGGAATCTAAGTCACTTCCAGTACAGGAAACAACAACTTTTGCCTCACTAAGTTTATATTCTCTCCACACAGCCGGATCGTTAGGATCCGCATAGACCGGATCAACGTTGGAATCTTTCCGTGCCTCAAAATGTTTAATAATTTCTGGATCGCAGTCGATCAATAAAACGCGTTCTGGAGTAAGTTGCTCCTCATAAAACTCTCCTATCTCCTGAGCTATTTCGTTAAAACCCAGCAGTACAACATGGTCTTTCAGTACGACTTGCTGATTGTTTTCCAGGTCTAAGGCTGAAATATTTCGGTTTAATACACCAACAAGCCATTTGAAAGAATTATATAGTCCCGGTTGAACTGCATGACCCATGGCTGAGATAAGGAGTGAAAGAAGAATTACTGTAATTAAAATCGCAAAAAGACGATCGTCAAAGAGATTATATTTCCAGGCCAAAAGGCCGACAATGATTGAAACAGCTGATGACTGATTTACGGTCGTCCCGATGAAAAAGGCGGTACGTCCTTTGAGCTTTGTTGCATACCCGGTAATTATTAAAAAGAAAGGTTTGATGATAACAACTAAAATCACGAGTGGAATGATTGCCCCCATATTTCCGGAAAAGTTTTCGGCCTGAATTGTTGCTATTTCAACTCCGAGTGTCAGGAAAAATAATGCTTGTCCAAATAATTTCAGTGGACCAACCTTGTCCTCAATGTCAAGCCTGTACGGCAGGTTCCCTACAGAAATTCCGGCGAAGAAAGCTCCAGCTTCAGGGGAAATTCCTATGTAACCGCAAATGGCCGCAATACCCATGCAGTATCCCAAAGCGCTGACAAACAAAAGTTCTGAGGAACGTAATAAATAGCGTACAACTGGTTCCAGTACTACTTTTGACAGGATCATTAGAATAACTACCAAAAAAACTAATCTTTCTGTCAGCCATAGGTTGAATTCCATGAAAGTATCCGCTCCAGAAAAGAAAGTTGAGGAATCGGAAATTTGACTTACTACTCCAGTAGCACTTAACTTGGCAATGAAAACGATTGCACAAAGGGAACTAATTACAGCAATACCCTTTGAAATTTGACCTTGTAGTGATTCTTCGGTTCCACTATTTTCCAAGGCAGTAAAAACAAGAATGCTTGATGGAACTGCAAGGCAAAGCGCAAAATAAATGCTTTCACTAAAGCCTTCTGTTCCTGCAAAACTAGATGCAGCCCAAAAATACAGAAGCAATCCCAAACCCATATAACCGACTCCATTGACAAGAATCAAATTCATCCTCTTAGTTATGTCAGCGAGGTTGAATTGCAGACCAGCCATGAATAGAATCAGCACAATACCAATTTGCTGGAATCCAGAAAGAATGGCGCGTATTCCATTATAATGTTCGTCAAGCTGATCAAGCGAGGTTTCAGGAAGTCCCGCAACACTAGCCATGATGTAACCCATGATCACAAAAGACAGAATATTTGTCTGCTTGAGTTTTGTTAGTACTATCGTGAGGAGCATTGCGCCACCTAGCATCAACCCCAGAGGTTTAATGAACCAGCCTCCACCTCCTGCATATGCAGGAAACGCGGCTAATAGTCCAACAGCTAAAATGGCCGGGAATCTGAAGTAAAGTGATTTAAACATAAGACCTCTTCGTATATTGTTTAGCATGAAATTAAACTTTAGCAAAAGCTTCGCCTAAACCCTCTTGCAGTTTTTTTGTTTCAGAAAAATGGCTTTCACCAGCTTCACGGAAAGCTTCTTTGGGTTGCTTAGTTTCTTCCATTTCAAACATATTGCGGAAGGATTTTGCCGCCAGGTACTCTGTTTGAATTACATAACGTGCACCTGCTCCATACAATTCCAAAGTTTCTTCATGCGAGGAGGTGGCAGCAATAAACGGAACGTCCGGAGACTGTTTTTTGAGCCAGCGGGAAATCGCCAATTCTGCTTCCTGTCCTCCATCCATACACGAGATCACCACTTTTGCCTTGTCAAAAGCCAGGTCTTCCCAAACATCTGGATCTGCCATATTTGAGTAGTGTGCGTGGATGTTACTGTTACCGTGCTGATGTTCAAAATGTTCTATAATGTGCGGATCTAAGTCCAATAGCAAAACTTGTTGTCCCCGCTGGGCGTAAAAGTCAGCAATTTCAATTGCTAGCTCATTATATTCCATGATGACTACGTGTCCTTCCATCACAAACTCTTCAGTACCGGACTCTGCTTCAGCAGTCGATCGTCCATCCATGAAGCTCAGTAATTTGGAAAATGCGTTATAGAGAGGTTCAAGAAATTGATGCCCCAGTGAAGAAAAGAAAAATGAGATCAACACTACCAAAGTGATCACAATGAATAGATGAGGATCAAAGAGCTTGTACTGCCAACAAAGCACCGCCAGCATCAATGAAAATTCAGAACTTTGGTTAATAATGGCGCCCATTAGAAAGGAAGGTTTTCCGTTCAAACGACTGAAGTATCCCAAAATAAGCATCAATGGGATAGTTAATATAACGACCAATATCGCAAGTATAAAACCTTCTGATAAACCACCCAGCATCTGTTCCGGTTTTAATTCGGAAATATCGAAACCAAGTCCCATAAAAAAGAGGATAATACCGAAGGCTTTTAGGGGTTCTACTTTGTCTTCAATCTCATGTCGATATGGCAGTGCAGCAAGAGTGGCTCCAGCAAAAAAAGCACCGATTCCTGAAGAAAAATGAATAACTTCGCAAAGTCCCGCAACTCCCATACCATATCCCAAAGTGCCGATAAAGAGCAACTCGCCTGATTGTGCGAAAAACTTGAAAAGTGGATTGAGAAGATACTTGGTCACAAAATAAAGGACGATGGCCAGGCCGATCATTTTTGCAAAAATCATCGCAACTTCAACCCCCAGTGAAGCGCCACCGACTTTGTCTGGATTCAGACTGCCGAGAATGGCAAGTGCTACTACCGCCACAATATCTTGCAGGACCATCAGTCCGAGTGCTACCTGACCATGTTCTTCAGCAATTTGGCCTGTACTTTTGAGTGTCCCAATTACCAAAATTGTGGAAGACAGTGTCAGGCAAAGTGCAAAATAGATCAGGGCAGGTGCGGCGTTTTCCACCGGTAAACCCGCTGCTGCCATATAATCCGCGTCAATGCCGACGTACAGCAGACCAAGAGCCGCACTGATGCCGAACAAACCGATGATCTGGCCAAACCCGTTGATCAAGAGCAATTTCCATCGTTTGATCAATCCGGGAATATCGACTTCCATTCCGGCCATAAAAAGCAAAAGCGTGATTCCAATATCAACAAAAGCGGTCATAACCTCTTTGTTGATGACTTCCCTCACACCAAAGATTCCACCCAAAACGCCAACAATGATGAATGCAAACAAACTTGCCTGTTTGGCGTAGCTCAAAATTATAGCAACAACAGCAGCAGCCAGTAGCATCGCACCCAGGGGTTCGATCAGGCTGTTACCACCACCACCACCTCCTGCATAGGCAGGCAGGCCAAGTAATAATAAAATAAGGGTAAATGCCCCATGTCGCACATTTAATTTCATAAGGTTTTCTCCTGATTCATGTTTCCAATATTTGATGCTTAAGTTTCTTCAACTAAATTTAACAGATTGATTTGAACCAAAATCTTTAGGCAAAAGCATTACACATCCAGCTGAATTTGCAAGTTTTAAGATGGATATCAATAACAACAACTGAAATGAATTTATTTTTTCTAGACTCCGCAGGTTTTGCTGATTAATAATATTTTTCAAATAGTATCAAAAAAAAATTTTGATGATCAATCTGCTTCAGGATTTTCGTTGAAAATGAGTTTTATGTCAAGGAATAACTGAAATAATTTTATGTAAGCCTTTGATGCAGTTGTAAAAGCCCTTAAACCGTGTCATTTCGAGCGAAGCAAGGAATATTATATAAGCCTTCACATTTAATATCATTAAGATATTAATTACGGCCGAAATGACTGTGTGGGTTTCAGACTTTATTCAAGACAGTCAACTTTGTTTATAAGCAAAGATCAGTCCAAGGTTACTTGAGGATAGGACCACGGATTTTCTTTTTCAAAAGCACGAGCAGTACGAAACAACAGTGCTTCTTCAAAAGGCGGAGCAACTAACTGAAAACCGGAAGGCAATCCATTATCTGTCAATCCGGCCGGTACTGACAAAGCAGGAAGGCCAAGATAATCAAAAGGGCGTGTAAAGTGGCCGAGCAAAGTAAGATATTCGATGAAACCCGGATTTGCCTGTATGTTTGACTCTTCCAGTGTAGGAACAGGAATTGGCACAACAGGCGCGTGAAGCACATCCACTTTGTCAAAAACCTGCTTTAGAAAATCCTCCAAAATGACCTTGCGCAGTTTAAGTGCGTCTAGGTAATCAACTGCAGAAAACAACAAACCGGTCAGCAGACGTTCACGCGTCTGCGAACCGTAATCTTCCGGTTGTTCCTTCAACCAGTTTGCATGGGCGGAACTGCTCTCTGCACCGGCAATTATGTTGGCCATGTTGTTGCTGATTTCAAAATTCTCCGGTAATGGTATCTCAACAACTTTTGCACCAAGGCTGCGAAAAACAGCTAAGCTACTCTCCATTTCCCTCTGTACCTCCGGATGCAGTGGATCTAAAAAACCTGAAGGTCCGTTGCCGTATGTTGTCGGAACACCTATTTTCAAACCCTGAATTCCTGACTCTATCCCGGAAAGAAAATCTGGTTTTGGTTGATAGTAAGAAGTGGAATCGTTTGTATCTTTACCTGCAATAATTTGTGTGAGCAAAGCACAGTCAGCAACAGTTCTGGTAAGCGGACCGATATGATCCAGTGAAAATGAGAGCGGCATTGCACCAAAACGGCTGACACGTCCGTAAGTTGGTTTCATGCCAACCAGCCCGCAGCAAGATGCAGGAAAGCGAATGGACCCTCCTGTGTCAGAACCAAGTGAGCCATAACTCAAAAAACCAGCTACTGCTGCTGCCGGACCGCTTGAAGAACCACCTGGAATGTATTCCGGATTCCAAGGATTGCGTACATCACCAGTTATTTCATTGTGACCGGTCAGTCCGTAAGCAAACTCAACCATTTTCAATCTGCCGATATCCAAAGCTCCAGCCTGGTCGAGTTTGAGCAGAACTGTAGCAGTCGCATCCGGAACATAATCCTCACAAATTTTAGAACCACACGCAGAGATTTTACCTGTACGGTAAAACATGTCTTTATGCAAAAGCGGTACGCCGTGCAGTGGTCCCGGCGAGATTCCGGAGGATAACTCCTGATCGGCTGTTTCAGCTTCGGCCAGGGCCTGTTCCGGGAACAAACGAGCCACGCAATTAAGTGAGGGGCCTCGTTTTTCTAGTTCTTCCAGACTGTTTTTGACAACTTCCTGTGAAGATACCTCCCGCTTGACAAGTGCTTCGGAGATCTCAGTCAGGCTCATACTGGACAAAGCCTCATCAACCATTCTTCTCCACTTCTAGTTGAATGTCTAAATTATATTCGGAAAGAGCTTTGCCATATTCTGAAGGTTCAGTTCCAAATGAAAGGTGTTTCAAAAACCTTTTCTTAGTCCCGGTGAGGATTTTAACTGACTTCAAAGCAAATTGAACTTCCGGAACGTCGTAGTTCTGATCAAGAAAAGCAGACCATTTATTTTTCATTGGAATTTTTTAGTAAAGGGAATAGTTCAACTTTTCTTGCCGAAAAGCTTAGAGTCGGGCTAAAAGACTCTTTTAATCGATTATGCCAGTTGTCGGGTTAAGTCAAAGCCTAACCCGACATCTGTTTGTCTGAATTTAAAAAGAAAACAATTAACCGGAGGGTACCTTGGAAATAATTCCCTTGACGTAGTACATCATGCCGAGCATTTCTCCGTCATTTAAGGGTTTTGTAACACGAGTTCCATCCTGTTTGGTAAATCCATGACCAAACACATCCATTGTGCCACTAAGGATTCTACCTTTTTCTCTGTTCATTTGTACAATCAGTGATTGTGGAACATCCGGATGAAAACTGGTCAGGCCAACAATTCCACTGTCAAGTCCCCACCAATGAGAGCCTGCTTTCCAGGTTCCGTTTTCCACAGATTTGACGGCTTCAAGATAATAGACATCCCAGTTCCAGACAGCCGCGGTCAAATGAGCCTCTTTACCATAGATGGCCATATCTGTATCATTACCGATAGCGAAAACTCCATTTTTCTTTGATGTTTGCACTGTTGCTGGAGAGTCTGCCATGGTTACAATCACGTCAGCACCATTATCAATGAGAGCTTGAGCTGCATCACTTTCTTTGGCAGGATCAAACCAACTGTTGATCCACAAGACTTCCACTTCAATATTTGGATTGGATTGCTGTGCACCAAGTGTGATGGCATTTATATGCCGGATTATTTCTGGAATTGGCTGGGAGCCGACAATACCTATTCGTCCCTTTTTGCTCATGCCTCCGGCAATGATGGCGGCAAGATATTTTGCCTGATACATGCGCCCAAAATAGTTACCCATGTTTTTGCTTTGCTTAAATCCGGAGCAGTGCAGGAAGGTTTTGTCAGGAAACTTTTTTGAGACTTTCAAAGTTGGATCCATGAAACCAAAACTGGTGGTAAAAACTATGTCGGCTTTTCGTGCCATCTTTAAGATCGGTCCCTCAGAAGATCCTTCAGGAACACTCTCTACAAAATATGTCTTATGTCCGGCTTCCTCTAATGCTTTGCGTCCCAAGTCATGAGCATGGGTCCAACCTCCGTCTCCAACGGGGCCAACATAAATGAAACCAACACTTGGTTTTGCAGCCCAAGCAGACCCTCCTACCAATAACATGGTTAGAGTGGTTGATATTATTATTGAAATTAATTTTCTCATTTTATCTCCTAGAGAAAGGTTAAAAGAACCTCAAATCGGTTCATTTCAAAATCCGGCAAAAGCCGGGTGAATCCGCACATAAGATCAATGTTTTTCACCTCTGAAAAAAACTTTTCCAAGTGCGGCAGGCATGACCTGGATTCCTCGCCGGTTATTCCGGATCGTAACCAAAGTCAGTACCAAGATCGTTAAAACATAGGGCAGCATTTTCAAAAAATATGGTGACATATCTATGCCCAATATTTGCAGACGCAGTTCCAGTGCGAGTGCAAGGCCAAAGAGATAAGCTCCCCCAAGGGCCTTTAGCGGGTCCCAAAAAGCAAAGATCACTAAAGCAACCGCAATCCATCCGCGTCCCGCAGTAATACCATCTACCCAAAACGGAGTTAATGCAAGCGGAAAATACGCTCCTCCAATTCCAATCAGCATTCCACCACATACAACTGCAAAAAAACGATAACTCAACACGGAAAGTCCAAGTGAATCACAGACCTCCGGTGCTTCGCCTATTGAACGGATGTTCAGACCGATCCGGGTTTTGAATAGCAGCCACCACGACAAGGCGACACAAAGGTATGAAAAATAAACAATGACATCCTGATTGAAAAGCACCGGTCCAAGCACCGGAATAGTATGTAATCCGGGTATTGGAATTCGGCTTAAAGGTTCCACAATCTCTCCCATCAGTTTGTCACCAAACAAACCACTTAGTCCAGTACCAAAAAAAGTCAGTGCCAGCCCTGAAGCAATCTGACTTGCCCGTAACATTAAACAAACTATCCCGTGAATCATTGACACAATTCCGGAAGCAAAAGCCGCGGCTGCTACTGCATAAAAATAGTTTCCGGTATACAACATCACGACAAAGGCCACTAACGCTCCCACGAGCATCAGCCCCTCCATTCCTAGATTGATCACGCCCGCACGCTCACTGATCACTCCACCCAGTGTTGCGAATAATAACGGCGTTCCCATGGCAACTGCGGCAATCAAAATTTGTATGAAAAATTCCATATCTTTTTGTTTTTAATTAGAACTCTTAAATTTTGCCAAAAACACACAAAAACATTTATTTTATGAAACGTTTGATTTTATAAACTAATTCTTCTTGTACCATTTATTGTGTGCTTTTGTGTGTTTTTGGCTAAACCAAAAAACGCGTTATCCTAAGTCGATATTCAGTGAAAATA
>OFJD01000020.1_pt1 | contig 16971 bp, 16 predicted proteins | sample 1540201 | NCBI WGS metagenome assembly OFJD01 (sample SAMEA104347394, study PRJEB22522) | marine metagenome | biome: marine biome; feature: marine water body; material: seawater | collected 2015-09-01T00:00:00Z | depth 229 m
CATCTATACCCTGAACACAGGGAAATTCAATGGCTTTGCCAGCCCAACTTGCATCCTTACTCGTCACATCGCCTTTTGAATACCATGCAGTTCGTGTATTGATATCTGTGTTGTTTACTGCGGCAGCCCCAACTCGAATGAGAACATCATTAGCTGTTGGTTTAGGCACTGGAATATCACTGCGGACATCCAGCTTGTCTAGTTCACCATGGCCAGTTAGCCAGACCCCTTTCATAGTTTTTGGTAACTCATTCATACAGAAACTTTTCTATTTAATTTAGATTCATAGCCTGGAAATTATTTCGCACAAGTTACTTGCGTTACAATGATTTACAGAGTTATTAGCTAATTTTCCTAAATCGGTCTGTCAGCAATTTCCCAAAGCCCAAAATGATTGCGTAATACAGAATAAATTGAGGTGGTCCCCAGTCTAAAGTAAGCGGAAACGATGCCCAGTCACCCCAGCGATGCAGGTTTTGCAGAACAGCAAACCAAACCTCTACAACAAGCTCAGTCAGTGAAAAAACACCGTTTTCCAAAATTCCGAATGGAGGATTACCCAAAGACAATGCGCTCACCACCAAAGTCAGCAGGCAGCAAGGCAAAACAAATAGACCAAGAAGCGGCACCATGATCAGATTTAGCCAGAATGTTTCCAGTGAAATACGTCCAAAAATACTTGCCACCACAGGCCAGGTGCCGAGCATGACTGCGCTTGTAATGGCAAAACTGATCAAGCCGTATTTAAATATCCGTTTCCAAAATACATCATTTTCGTGAGGATGTGGATAAAGAGGCAGGAACCATAATATGGAAAAAACGGCAATGAATGAGAGCTGAAATGAGACTTCGTAAATAACTGCTGTATTAAGGAAAATAAAAAAGAATGCTGTGGCAAAAAGGGCATACAAAGGGTGATGAACTTGACCGAGTAATCGACCGGCAACCAGTAAGCTCAGCATACAAACCGCACGGAATGCTGGTGTGGGCATGCCAATTAACAACAGATAGAGCCAAATACCTGTCAGAGAAATCAGGTGGGTTATACCATAAAAACGGGGATGTTCCAAAAATAGGTTTGACAGGCGACCGAGCCAGCGAACAAGTCCTAGTATAATTCCGTAGATTAAGCCGATATGCAGTCCGCTGATAGCCAGGAGGTGTGCCATTCCGGTTTCCTGAAAAATCTTTGCGGTGGAACGTGAATCGTATGAACGCTTGGCTAAAGTCAGCGGTAAATAAAGTGCAAGAGCCTGATTGGAAAGATGATATTCGGCCCTGTCTGTCAATTGCCTTACCCAACTGTTTCGTTTACGGGAGAGCTTGTTTTGCGGAGAAATTGCGTTACGATACCGAAATTCTGAAAAAGCTAAATTAAGACGATTTTTTTTTATGCTGACATGATCCACCCTGCCAATTACCTGCAGCTTACGTCCACGATAAAAACTTGAAATTCTGCGGCTGGTTTCCGGAAAGCTCAAGATTGCTTCCGGTAACCATTGTTTTTGTTCACCTTTGATGACATCAACTGAATTCAGTTGCAGACGGATGGTGTCATTTTCAACTATGCGCTCCTGAATCCTTCCATTCAGCATAATTGCTTCTTCTGCAGAAATCTCTTCCTGCAGCCATTTCAGGCTGTTTGGAAGTACAACAAACCATTGGTGCAGCAAGGTACCTGCGATCAAAAGAAGCAAAAAGAGTGGAAGATATAATTTATGACGCAGACACCATAAAAAACCAAGGCCAAGACCCAGAATAATCCATTCCGGGTGAAGCAAATTAAGTGTGTCCTGGTAACGGAAGGAAATCCAAATCAGCGCAGCCAGTAAAAAAGTCAATTCGATCAAACCTGTTTTGTGCCATTTGAACTGCATTCTGCAAAATGTGCTTTATAGTGTGCTATTTTCAGCCCTGATGCTCAATCAATGTAGTAATGAAATTGGATAGGTTCCCCTTCCCGTTCAACCTTTAGTGAAATTTCCCTTTCAGATTGAAGCACTTCCAGTAACCTGAGCGCCTTGCCTACTGTGTCCACCAGAAAGCCGTTAATTTCTAAAATGATATCGTTTGGTTTCAATCCCAATTTTTCGTAAATACTTTGTTCTTTGATGTACTGAAACATGAAATAAGGTTTTTCATCTTTCATTGTAGGAACAATTCTGGCGTCATTCAGCAGCTGCCCAAAATTTTCGAGTTGTTCATCTACCCAGACCCGCTGAAAATGAAAAGTATTTTCATCTTCAGACGGAATTGACGGTAAAGCAGAATTTTTAGTAACAGCTTTTTCTTTTGGTGGAACCACAAGGGCAGTAGTTTTTTGCGTTGTTTTAGTTTTAGTTTGAACATTCTTTGGTTGAACTGCTGCAGACACTTCTTCTTCTACTGCACCTGGACTTACCATCCAAAGGGCCTGTTTTGTCTCCTTGTGAAGAATCAAAACCCAGCGATCCCTGATATCAAGTACTTTTACACTCTCAGAACCACATTCTTTTTCACGCAGAATTGTCTTTGCATCAAAACATTCACCAATTCCATATATGACATATTTGTGCAGACTGTCTTTCTTGCTAATGAATGCAAAGGAGCTTTTAGCCCCATAGATCATTGTTCCTGCAAGTGCTAAAGCCAATCGGGTATGTTCGACTGCTTCTTCATCTGTAGTTTCCGGAGTCATTATTTCTGGTTCCGGAAGCAGGGGTGGTAATTCTATTTCCGTTTTTTGGGCATTAAAAATATTGCGCTCCAAAATTACTTCAAAAGATTTTATGGATTTACCAGAATCTATGGGTAGCTTCTCCGTTTGAATCTGGTAAGATCCTGGAAGTGAAACGGATATCGACAAGACCTCCTTCTGCAGCCACGTACTCAGAAGTGAACCTCCCATGTACGAGGCAAATCCGACAAGAAAAACGTTGAATGATAAAAATATGGTGGTTGAGGAAATTCTCATAACAGGCAGTAAAATCGGGAGGGCCGGATGGTGAATAATAGGATCATCTGTTGCCTGCAGATGTTCCTTTCTGCTCAATAAAATCTACGGCAAATTGGGCCGCCAGCAAATATCCTTTAACTCCAAGCCCAACCAATGACCCAACTGCGATGTCTGAAAAAAAAGAGTGATGCCGAAATTCCTCCCGTTGATGAACGTTGGAAAGGTGGATTTCCAGAAATGGTATTTCTATACCCTGCACGGCATCCCGCAGCCCAATGCTGGTGTGGGTCAGTGCTCCCGGATTCAAAAGCAAAAAATCTGCATTCTTGTGCTGATGAAGCCAGTCAATAAGTTCTCCTTCTGAATTTGACTGGAAGGTTTCACATTCGATTTTGTGTTCATGAAGTACGGCTGAAACTTGTTTTTCAATTCCACTTAAATTCATTGAACCGTATATTTCCGGTTCACGAGTTCCCAGTAAATTAAGGTTTGGACCATTTAGCAGAAGTACGGTAGGCATAGTTTGGAAATAAGCTGAATTAATTGAATGTGCTGGATAATTATTATCTATTTGAGCAGTCCGGAACTAATATTTATCTGCTAAAGCTAAAGCCTGAGCTGAAAAAACGCAAGTGAATTGGCAAACAAGTTTCCGTTGTTATCTATCTATCAAGCAAGTTCCGGACGAATTGGGTCATGAATTCCAAAGTTTGTGTTTCCTGATCCCGATGCGGAGAATGACCACAGTTGTCCAGAAAGCGTGTTTCTACTATACTTCCGGATTGACGGACAATCGCCTCGACCTGGGCAGAGGTTCCGTATTCGTCGTCGTTACCCTGGATGACTAATTGCGGAACCATAATTTTAGGTAAACACGATTCGATGTTCCATTCTGCAAAATCGGGATGAAGCCAGACGTCCAACCAGCCTTTGAAAGCACAGTCGATATTACTTCCATGATGTTTTTTGAGAAGTTTCCGGAGATTTCCGGAGCGAAACTGCTCACCCACTTTTTCGATGGAACGAATCGTGAGCTGTTCACAAAAAACGTGTGGTGCCTCTGTAACTATTCCAAGTAAAGATTCGGTAGAGTTTTCTCCTGCATAAATTAAAGCAATCGAAGCTCCATCTGAGTGACCCACTAAAATGCATTTGATGATTTTACATTGCTCTATAATTTCCGGAAGTACTTCCAATCCCTCCGGATGCATAAAATTTAAGGAACGAGGAAGTTCACACGCATCCGAATTACCGTAACCAAGCCTGCTGTATACCATGGCACCGCATCCGGTTTGTTGGGACAGTTTTTCAGGAAAGTTCCGCCACATTGAAACACAGCCTAGCCCTTCATGAAGAAATAACAGCGTCGGGGCTTCTTCCGGAGGTGGACCATACCAGATTGATTCCAGTTTTTTGCCGTTTGATAAGAGATTCAAAATTTTTGAAAATTGTTGGAGATGTAGCTCAGGCTGGTTGGAGGACACGTTGTCCGGGAAGAAAAAAAGCAATGGCTGCTACACTGCTTGCCAGTAAAACCAGTAGTCCGTAAAGCCAGACAAAACTTCCGGTGAGATCAAAAATCCATCCCGACAAATAAATTCCTGAGGCAGCAAATCCAAAACCCAGCAAAAATTTCATACCGAAAAACAGACCATGCCTGTGACTTGGAACATAGCGGACAAGCAAAGTATTTTCCACAGGTAGTGCTCCGGCGCTCAAAAAGACAACGAGCATCATGATCAAAACCAGCGGTATTTCGGTGAGCTGACTGGCCAGAGCAACAAGCGGAACTGTGATTAAAAACAAAGTTAAATAAAGTTGACGCTCTGAGAAACGATCCGCCATGCGTCCGCACAGCAGTTGACCAACTGCTCCGGCTGCATAAACCAGAGCCACCATCGATCCTGTACCCAACAAGGAACCTGATGTAAAGAGAACCCTGAGATCAAAATCTTTGGGAAGTGAAAACTGTATAATCTGATGAAACATACCGGAGAAAAACAAGGCTACTGCCATTAAACCAAAAGTCATCCAGATGCTATTTGGTGAGCTGGATCCGGATACTATTTTCTGCATAGGCGTTTCTTCATCTTTCAGAATAGTCCTCAACGAAATGCTGAAGAGAAACCCCACAACCAAACAGACAATCCCGGGTACGAAAAACGCTGTCCGCCAACTCCATAACCCGGTTAATGTTCCTGCAACCAGAGGAGCCAAAAAAAAACCAATACTGCCAAACAGTCCATTAAATCCCAGAGCAGTTCCGGTTTTGGATGTTCTGGAAACCAGCCAGGACATACCTACAGGATGATAGATTGATGCAAATATTCCGATACCGGCCAGACCCACGGCAAGCATCAAAGGTGTTTGGGCAAATCCGGTTAGAATTGACATAGCTCCGGTGCCGTAAAAATATATTTCCAGCAGGGTGGTTTTTCTCCATCTATCACCAAGCCAACCTGCCGGTAACGCACCTGCTCCAAAAAGGAAGGCACCCGGAACCGCCAATGTAGCCAACTCCTTGAAGCTTAACCCAAATTCCACTTCCAGGGCAAGAAGTACCGTTGGGAAAAGCAAGGTGAGTAAGTGACAAAGCGTATGCCCTGCAGAAGAAAAACCAATTGTTGTTGTTTCAGAAATTTTCATCAAAATTAATTTTTCAGTGAAGCTGATTCTGTTTATTTTTGTACCTTGATTTTATTTTTCACTTTTCGTCATCTTCTACATCTTGTTGTTTTGATGCAAGCACCTTATCCAGATCACTTTTTAATTTATTCAGATGATATTCTTTATTCAGCGAGATGTGAATAATGGCAAAAAGAGTTGCAACCGGAGAGGCAACGGCGTATCCGTACTGGTTGATCAGGTACAAATCAAAAAAAAGAGCACCCGTTTCAAGAAGTTTGACCAGGTCAAAAATCAAACGGTGACGCAGCACAAGCCACAGTGACATTGCATGAGCTACAACAGTTAAAACTGCAGTTCCGGCCCAGATGTATAAAGCAAGGTCCAACGTTGCCAATCCGAGCATCAAGGTCAATGATGCAGTGAGTGCACGTTCAATTGATTCTTTTGTCATGAGCATCTTAACAGGATGAACTTTTACTAATTGAATTTTGTTAATAAAGATCACTTTATTTTAGTTGACCTGCAGGCAAAGAGTCAAACATCTATTGATGTTGCCCGATATGAAAAAGTCTCAGTCACACATTAAAATCGGAATACTTTCTACTGGAGAAAACAACGCTTCCAGTGTCTTCCTTAGTTCTGCAGCCGGATTTACATTGCCATCCGGATCTAGAAAGAAAGAGGGGTTTTGAATTTCACTGCGCCATAAACCAACCATTGGAGAGTGGGACGGATAATGAAGCAGGTGCAGCCAGTAAGGATGCTTTGAGAGGATCAGAATTTCAGCTTACGCCCATGGGAGATCTTTCGAACTGGGTTTTTTCCCTAATGCAAATGAGTTCGACAAGACCAACAGAGAAATAAACAAATATCGAACAATTAGGCCGGATTGCCGCATATTTTTTATTACATCAGCTTTCTTTACCAAAACGTTGAAACTGAATCGAATTCCAGTTTTCCCGCTCCAACGAAGTACGATAGACAAAACCCATTTCCGTTAAAGAGGTTCTTAATTCTTCTTCTTGTTTTCCAAATAATCCGCTGCAGATCAAAGTTCCACCTGGACTTGTCAGCCTAATTAGATCCAGACGTATATCCAACAATTCAGACAGAAGCATATTACTGATTACAAGAGGTGCTGGTTTTTTCAGAAAGGAAGGTTGTCCGACGTGGCCAATGATTCTTCCTGACAGACCATTCAGTTCGCAGTTACGTTCAACTTCCGCTACTGCTTCAGCTTCAATATCCAAACCTGTAACTTTCTTGATCCCCAGACGGCAGGCTGCAATAGCAAGGATTCCGGAACCAGTTCCAAGATCAAGCATGCTTTCCGGCAAAGTATCCGTTTCCAAAAGAAATTGCTCCAGCATTTCCAATGCCAGAGCCGTCGAAAGATGATGCCCGGTTCCAAAACCTTGACCTGGGTCAATCCACACCGGATGTCTTCCGGAAAGTTCTATTCCGGTTTTCCATGATGGAAGAATGATCAGTGATTGTCCAACCTTTACAGGATGAAAATGTTCGCGCCAGTTTGCCTGCCAATTTTCAACCGGATGGCTACCTTCTTCGTGAATTCTAATTTCAAGCTTTGCATTCATTTCCCTTTGGAAACATTCAAATAATTTTTGTGCACCACCGTCTGGCTTTTTTGGGTAGAAAATCTTGAGTCTAGACTCCAGTGAAGATTCTTTCAAAGTTTCAGTACCAAGCGCACCTTTTTCAAAACAAAACCAATTCCAAAGTTCTACCAACTCTGCAGGAATGGTACAACAAAAGCTGAAATAGGTTTCGTTAAGAGCTAAATTATTTTGTATCACTGAGTATTTTTTTTCTCACCCGCTACATAAACCTTGAAACCGTCCTCGAGGAGTCCGCGGAGACGCAGATCATTTTTTGTTTTGGCATTTTCACATAATTTACATTTACAATCTATGTGGTGAGTTTTTTGAAATTTCTTGAGTTTTAAGCGGGATAAATCCTTTCCACTATCCTGCATTTCTTTCAACATTTTTTCGATTTGACGCATGGCCAGAGAGAGGATTTGTTCCTGTTGACTTGGAGATCGCAGTTTTAACATACTTTATTTAAATTAGATGGAGCTTCTGGCTCGTTTAACTATTTCAACTTGACAAGAGTTACGACATTTCCGACAATTATGAACAGGAAAATAGTTGCCACTCTCATTTTGTCAAAAATTAGTGTCAACTTCTACTTTATCATTTTCTAACTAGGTAATAGAATATGTCTGGAAAGCTGTCAAAATTTGGGGGAATTATTATCCTCATTGCTGTAGGCACCATTTATTTGAGTACATATATTGTAGATAAAACTCAATATGCAATTGAAATTTTATTAGGTGATCCAGTTGACATTGTCTTGGAGCCAGGACTCAATTTCAAGTTACCATTTGTCACTCGAATCATTTTCATGGAAAACCGACTGCAGGATTATGATGCAGATCCGGGTGCAGTATTCACCAAAGATAAAAAAGAAATGAAGGTTGATACCTATTCCAAGTGGCGGGTTTTGGATCCTCTTAAATTTTATGAAACCGTACGTACAACTAACGGAGCCCATGCTCGGCTGGATGATATTATCTATTCACAAACCCGTGAAGTCCTTGGACAGCATACGCTTATGGAAATTGTATCCGGAAATCGTAAAGAAATTCGTGAAGCGATAACTTTGCGTTCCCGGAAAAATGCTGAGAAATTTGGAATCGAAATTCTGGATGTCCGGATTAAACGTGCCGACCTGCCTGAACAAAATAGTCAATCAGTTTTTGGAAGAATGAACGCAGAACGAAGACGACAAGCAAAACTATACCGCTCTGAAGGTGAAGAGGAATCCTTGAAAATTCGTTCTGATGCTGACAGAGAGCGTGTTGAAATCATTGCGGAAGCAAAGAAAATAAACGAAGAAACTCGTGGTGGAGCTGATGCTGAGGCCACCAAGATTTATGCTGATGCATATCAGAAAGACACCGATTTCTTTAAATTCCTACGCTCACATGATGTTTATCGAAACAGTCTGCAAGAAGGTACTACACTGCTGATGGATGCAAATAGTAAATTTTTCAAGTACCTTAAAGATTAGGTCTTTTTTCAGTACTGTTTTAGCTAAACCTGAAAAATTAATTTTTCCCGCCATTTCCGGCTAAGACCGGACTTCTGTTCTTTACAGTCGATTTTTTTTAAAGAAACTTCGGCTGCATTTCTCCTGAGAAATCATATTGTCTCCGCCTGATAAAAGTTATTTGCAAGTTCTTTCTGAACTGGAGCAATGGGGAAGTTACGAAACAAGTGCTCAACCACGTGACATCAGTAAATTGGAAGGCATCCGGCTTTTACTTAAAGATTTGGGGCATCCGGAAAGAGCATTTAAGATTATCCACATTGCCGGAACCAACGGCAAAGGCCTGACCGCAACAATGATCAGCCGATTATTATGTATTCAGGGATTTGCCACAGGTTGCTACACATCTCCACATTTGATTGATATTAGAGAGAGGATCGCTCTGAATGATCAATATGTTTCAAAAAATATCTTTGTACAAAGTGCATCCCTCGTTTTGAAAATTGCACGCAGTTACAAAGGAACACCATACCTTTCATATTTTGATGTTTTAACAGCAATTGCTTTTCATGTATTCATGGCAGAAAACATGGAGTGGGTTGTCCTGGAAACCGGATTGGGTGGACGAGCAGATTCTACCAATGTGACTGACAAAAAAATATGCGTTATGACGAGAATTGGTTTGGATCATATGGAAGTTCTTGGCAGAAGTTTGAAGGAAATTGCGGCTGAAAAAACTGGAATCGCCCGCACAGGAATTCCAGTAATAATTGCACCGCAAGCGACTGGATTAAAACCTTGGCTGCAAAAACACTTCAACAGCGAAAACGTTCCTGTTTATTTTGTAGAAGATTTTTTCCCTGAGCAGTTTCTAGAAGCTGACATTACTGCCGATTTTATTCCAATTCCATGGCTGGAATGTTTTCAGACAAGTTTATGTACAATGCAGGTATTGTTTAACGAAGACAGAATAAAGAAACAAATCTGGTTTGAAGCCGTCAAAAAAGTAAAATTAGCTGGTCGTCTCGATTTACGGCAGAATGTTACTTGGAGCAAACATTCTCTCGATTTCAAAACCATGCTGCTGGACGGAGCTCATAATCGCGATGCCCTGATGGCACTTTCAGAATACATCTCAAAGAAAAATCTTATACCATTTACACTGATTTTGGGAATGGCCTCTGACAAATTGGATGATACAATACGGTCTCCTCTAGTGGAATTGTGCTCGCAAGCTGAGAAATTGATTATTACGCCGATTCCGTCACCAAGAACAGCAAGTCCGGAAATGATGGAATATTTTTTAGATGAGTGCGGTGCATTAGCGCATTCTCCTGAAATAAAGTATGTCAATTCTGCAGAAGAGGCACTTGAAGTTTCTTTAGATTATCGGGAACAACCGGTTGTCGTTGCAGGCTCGATTTATTTGGTGGGACTTGTTTTGCAGATCCTTGAAAACCGGTGTGGTTCTTAAAAGGAATAAGTCCATGAAATACGTGTGATTCCTCCCGGCATTCCTACCTTTGACGGTAATGCTCCTCCGCGGTCATTATAAGTTGAATCGTAGACAGTCGAATCGATGATGGTGTTGGTCGCAAATGGGTTGTCTATGATTTCATTTTTTCCAGGGAATAAAAATTCCAGCATAAAACCAAAACTGTCTCCTCCGGACGCAATTCCCATTCGCCTAAACGGCATCGTTCCGCTTGAACCGCTGAGTTCAGTCTTTGTGACTGAAGCATATTCTTCAATTGTGGGATTGTCGCGTATTCCATATCTCAAAGTACTCTCAACTCTTGAAAGTCCGAAACCCAAAAAAATATCCAGTTCGTCTGGTCTTGGAACTCCAAATGGATGAAGTGAGGCAGAAAACATATAGAAATGAGAAGCCATACGCAACAGAGGTGTTCCATATGCTGGATCGGCACCTGAGGTGGCTGCCCTGACTTTTATATCATCCAGCCAAATATTTGTGTAGGCAAAGGCCAAGCCGATGCCAACATCATAATCTGTAGGAAGTATGTATTCCAGGGAAAAAGAAGGCAGTCCCTTTAGCAATGGGATATTGCTGAATAATTTGGTTAAAAAACCGTCTTTACTGCCGTGCTCATCGTCATTTTTATTGTAGATATTGGGGATTAAATTGTTTTTTTCAGGATCAAGAGTTGTTATGCCAAAAAAACCTTTTCCGCCTTTGAACCGGTTTGTACCAGTCATTTGATAAAATGGATGTAAATCATCGCTGCTGAATGTCTGATGAAGGATCTCCCAAAAACCAATACGCCATGCAGCGTTACTGCCTCCGGTTTGCACGGCAGCTTCTTCCTGAGCATAAGTAACTGGCACAAGCAATAGTAGTATAATTACTGCAGGTACAACTTGCTTTCGTAAGATTTTTTGGAACAACATGAACACATCAGAATCATCAATAATCAAAAACCGAGTAGTACATTATCAATTCGGAAACATCCAGATAGTCCAGGTAGGTTTGGTTAGCGAGCGGGAATAATATTGGAGTTTTCAAGTACATCACTCCAATCTTTGGCCCTGCGAATTTCCGGGTGCTCGAAATCATCATTAAAAGGCCGGGACATCAACCAAATTTCTGCATCTGGGAATGATTCACGGACATCGAGACAATTATCTGGATGATCATCCACAAATAGAATTTTTTCTTCTTCTTGCTGTAATTTCAGGATAACATCCGCTTTTGTCTGTACTGGATGGCCGTCATAATTTATAAATCCGGCACAGTGTGCAGAATCAAATTTGAATCCTGCATTTCTTAAATTCGTTTTTCTACGCTCCAGACAATCCGGTGGTATATTTGTGATAAAATGTACTGGATATGCCCCAAATTTAGCATTGAAATGTTCCGGATCAACCATTGGCTGGAGTTGTTCAAATTCTGGACTATGGAGAAAATAATCCCATCCTTCCGTAACTTGCTCCTTTGTCAGTAAATCAGAAAACCAAAAACTTTTGGATGAAAAATCATCAGGAATATCTAATTGAAAATAATCTTTGATTGCCTTCATGAAACCACCCTCAAAGTCCAACAAAACACCATCTACATCAAAAAAACTACAATACATTTTATTTCTTATGCGGGAATACTAAATTAAAGGGCTGAGAACAAGTTGCATAAACACAAAGTCTGCAATGCTAAATTTGTACAAAAAATATTAAAATTAAAAAAGAAGGGATTAACCCGGAGGTTATCTTAATTTAAGCTTGTTTTACCTCCGTTAGCTATAATAGTCACCAGACATCTTATAACCTTAGTCGGCATCGATTTTCCTGGACATGAAATCTTTCAATATTTTGTAGGGAGGAGCTGAAAACCAAGATTCCCCTGATACATCACAAGGCTTTTGCGGGGGAGTTTTATGGTTCACCAGTCTGTGTTGTGAGACTACATAATTTTTGGCTAACTTAAAAAGAGTAAACTTATTTTAAAGATTTTTTTAACAAAAGTAAAGCATTATTGTATGAAATTGAACTACTCATCGACAGTAAAATGTAAATCACCTGGAACTGGGTTAAAAGAACAGAGATGAAATATTTGTCTTTTAGTGGCATTTAATTTTCTGATATAATTAGGTATAAAAGTCCAAATTTTCTATCCATGTTCACACGTTTCTGCTGCTAGAATCATCTGTGTTGTTTAGCCTGCCACCACAAGTTTTAATCATTCTAGTTTTCTGTTTGATATTTGCTCTCACTTTCCATGAGTTCGGCCATGCTTATGTAGCCCATCTTTGTGGAGACGACACGGCAAAAATGGCTGGTAGAATGACACTGAACCCTATCGTTCATTTAGATCTCTTTGGCAGTTTAATGTTGCTCATGGTAGGTTTTGGCTATGCCCGTCCGGTGCCGGTTAATCCTAGAAATTACCGTATCAGAAATGCAGATTTTTATGTTGCTTCTGCGGGACCCATTATGAATTTACTGTTAGGATTTGGTGCTGCTTTTTTGTTTCGCTTTCTGGCACTGAATAACTTGACACTACTGGCTGGAGTGCCAGTACTGGAAATCCTTTACCTGTTTATTTTAATTAATTTTAATCTTTGCCTTTTCAACTTAATTCCACTTGGTCCACTGGACGGAAATTCAGTGTTTCCTCATTTTTTACCTTCAGACTTAAGAAGACGTTTCCAGAACTGGAATTACCGTTATGGCTCACAGGCCTTGATAGTGCTGGTATTATTAAGTATGTTTTTGCCTGGATTCAGTGCTTTCAGCTGGATTTCGAGCATTAGTAAAAGCATGATTAGCGGACTTCTTTAGATTGCCACTTTTCAACTTCTGAAATCCTCAGACACAACACTAAATGTTTTATAATAATTATAAATGACGCTTGAAGAATTAAAATCACTTTTTCTAGGGTATTGCCGTAAAGAGGACGGTACTCCAGACAAACAACTTTTTGGCTTGGAGTATGAAAACTTTGTGATGGTTCCTAACAATGATGACGGTGAAGAATGTTTCCACCCGTTACCTGTTGAAGGAGAATCCGGAGTTTTCAGGGTTTTGGAAAATTTAGTAGAACTGACCAAAAACAGTGATGATCCACTGGAAAAAGTATATGAAAAAGACATGCTTTTAGCACTGATTAGTCCTGCAGGATCAAAAATAACGGTTGAGCCTGGAGGACAAATTGAACTTTCAGATGCACCAAGAAAATCTCTTTTAGATGCATATAACTCATTACAGGATTATTTGAAGCTGCTTGAAAAAGCGGTTTCAGATTTTAAAGGAAAGCTTTTGTTTCAGGGCGTGCAGCCGGTCCATTCTTTGGAAACATTGCCGTTTTTTCCAAAAACCCGTTATCGGATTATGTTTCAACACATGTTGAAAACCGGTACACTCGGTCAATGGATGATGAAAGGATCTTCTGGAGTACAGGTCAGTATTGATTATGCTTCCTTAGAGGATTTGCAGAGAAAATTTATTTTTCTGAATCGCCTCTCACCTTTTTTGACAGCTATGTTTGCTAATAGTCCTTTGAATGCTGGGAGTCCCTGCGGTTTTCTTTCTTATCGCTCACATATTTGGGAGAATACGGATAATTCACGTTGCGGTCTTCCTGAAATCTTTTTAAGAGAAAATTTTCGTTTGGAGGACTACATCACTTGGGCATTAAAGGCAGAACCATATCATTTGATGCGTGAAGGTGAAGTTGTTGAGACAACTGATTGGAATTTCAAACAACTTTTAGAAGGAAAACATCCGGATCTAATAATTACTCCTGAAGACTGGGAAGATCATTTAGGAATGCTGTTTCCAGACATCAGAATTAAAAATATCCTGGAAGTGCGTGTTGTTGACAGCGTACCGCCTAAATATATAATGGCGATTCCGGCATTGATAGGAACATTGCTCTATAATGAATCAGCTTTTTCTTACGCACAATCTTTACTAATGGACCTGCCGCAGGATGAATTTCAATTGTACAAAAAAGCTGCTGCAAAGGATGCATTGCAGGCAGAAGTTAATCAAACTAACTTTGCAAAGACAGGAAGGAAACTGGCAGAAATCGCTCTGCAGGAACTTGGATCAAAAGATGAAAATTGGTTTCTGCCTTTTTTTGAAGAATTCACCAAAGAGGGTCGATCTCCGGCAAACGAGACTCTGGACCAGTTCCGGGAATGTGGAGAAGACCCGGACAAGTGGCTTGCTAAAGTCTTAAATAACCCGGATTACTGACTGGGCCAGGTTACTTGTTTAAATGCCATCTCCTCCTGAATTGCGGAAGGTTTTTTGTCTTCAATTCCACGAGTCACTTGAACAGAATAGTGACCATCAGATTCTCCCGTATAACCTTGTAACGCAGGAGTCCCGTTAATACGTATTGTCGCCAGATTTTCTTTACCCAGTAACGGCAGTAACTGTCCCACTTCCAACTTTCCTTTTGTTTCGCCCAAATCTGCATTCCCCAATTCTGCAACAACCGAATATTCTTTCTTTTCCAGAATATCCATGAAATGCCGTTTAACATGCGGAGAATAATTTTCTATGGATTCAGGCGCAATAACTCTTTTGTTTTCAAGATGACTAAGCAGTGGATCAAGCCCCGAAGAAGGTAAACAGAGTAAAATCTCTGATTGAATATCTTGAACACTAAGCCGAACACTACCCACGAAACAATATTCGTAGGGCAACATGACTTTTGCCCTTTGAGGGTAAATGGTTACACGATTGAGATTAAGCTCCACATCTGCAATATTGAGCCAGCTTTTTTCAAAGTCTTCTATCATAGGTTGCACCAAAGCAAGTAAATCTTTCTGGTGTTCCTTCATCAACTTGCCCAGGGAAGAACGTTCGAGTGTTATTCCCGCCTTTGTGTTCAAGATCAACTTTAAAAAAAATGTATTGTCTACAAGGAACAGACCACGGCTCTGGTTCTGCGTTTCAAAAATATAGATTGGCTGTTTAGATACAGAACTCAAAAAGTTTTCAAAACGTATTTTTTTCACATTTTCTGTAGAGACCTCAAACATCAGGTTCTTTTTCGCATAAAGCCTGTCCTGTAAAAGAGATGCCCATCTGCGGAATACAACGTCCATTAATTGGTGTCGCCCTGTTGTCAGATGAACTTCTGCCAGTTCAATAGTCTTTACGGGAATTTCTGTTCGGTGAAGCATAGTTTAAATTATTCCTGAACGATACCAACAATTCGAATACCAAGTTTATCATTGTTGATTTGTATAACTTCCCCAAGAGCAATTGTTTTACCGTCGAGTACCAAATTCACCGGTTCTCCTGCAACTTTATCTAGTTCAATAATGCTCCCATAAGTTATCTGTGTGATTTCTTCGCCTGTAAGTTGAGTACGTGCTATTTCAACCACGGCTTCATGGTGAAATTTTAACAGCATGTCTGCATCTAAGGGGACTGCTGATGTTTCTGATGCCTCATTTTCAATTGGCATCTCGTTCTCTACTTTTTCAATAACAGGTGTTTTCTCAATTTCAGGCTCTACTTCTACGGAATCAGATGCATCCATTTGCTCACCTGTTACCTCATTCTCTTCCTGGGAATCTGCTGATGTTTCTGATGCAGAATTTTCCTCCGTTTCATTATCAAATTTTAGTTCGTCAATTTCACTTTCTCCGATATCAACCAGATCAGTCTCAGCATTTTCCTGTTCAGTCTCAGCCTCTTCAGAATCTTTTATGTCATCCAAAGCATCAATTCCAAGCTCCAGATCTTCTGTATCATTTTCTTCACTTTCTCCACTATCTTCAGAAATCTCGGGATCGTGCAGCATCTCCAAAACCTCAGACGACTCAGTATCGGCCTCCTCAGCAGGAAGACTTTCTCCGGATTCTTCTACTGCATCAGTTTCACCTGATGAATCTGTAATCTCCTCTGGATCAAGATCTTCGGACAAATCCATATTGTCCGACAAATCTAATTCTTCCACTTCTTCTTCTGTACTTTCTCCAGAATTTTCTACATCGTCAAATGCCTCTGGCTCACCCGCTTCGGATGCTTCCGGCAACTCTGTTGCTGCTGCTGCTGTACTTTCTCCAGAATTTTCTGTATCGTCTGATGCCTCAGACTCACCTACATCTAATGCATTGTCAATTTCTCCATCAATATCATCTATAAAAGAATCGTCAGAATCTGAGTTTTCTTCGCTTTCGTCACCATCCAGTTCATCCAGCAAGCTTTCTACGGAATCACTACTCTCTTCTTCAGTTTCTTCCTCTTCAAAAACCATATCTTTTTCTCCATTTACTGATTCATCAGTTTCTTCTTGTTGAACATCCATTTTTAAATCCTCAACAAGATTCCCAATTTCATCCATGCCAAGATCTATTGGCTCTTCATCCGGTTCACTGTCTAATTCCTCTGACTCAGTGTACATATCATCCAAATCAAATTCAGCAAGCGATTCTGAAGAATCATCTGTGATTTGATCATCATCTAACAGTTCTGTGTTTCCAGGTTCAACTAAAATATCGGTCGGACTGTCTTCATCAGATAGTTCAATTTCAAAATCATCAGACTTTTCTGCCATTGACCCTCAAATTAGACGTTTCTCTTTTACTGAAAGTTAATAAAATTTTTAAATAGTGTGTTGACTTAAGAATATAATCTTCGCTTTTTTCCAATTTAATCATTTTCCACGAATGAACTTCACTAAAAATGCCATATCCGGCTTGGTTTTGGCAAGTCATTTCTGAAAATAGGTAATTATTTTAGCAATTTTCAGTTAACAAAAGAATCATGAATTCCTTTTAAATTCTTTGAACCTGCTACTTTTTTAAATTAATCATAGCATTGTTCAGGATTAATTTTTGATTTACACAGGGATTTAC
>OFJD01000024.1_pt1 | contig 15754 bp, 14 predicted proteins | sample 1540201 | NCBI WGS metagenome assembly OFJD01 (sample SAMEA104347394, study PRJEB22522) | marine metagenome | biome: marine biome; feature: marine water body; material: seawater | collected 2015-09-01T00:00:00Z | depth 229 m
TTGTTTACTTCTTATCGTCGTTCCTGCTATTGTCGTGGACGGCTGCTTCCATTGTTTGCCGTGCAGTGATTGAACGAATTCGCACCGGCGCCTTTCTAATTCTGGGCGGTTTAGTTGGTTCCGTAACTTGGATGATTGATGCGGCATGGGGTTGGAGCGCAGCCGGATGGATGGTTACTGATTGGGGCTATCACGATGCATATGCTTCTGGTGTTATTCATGGCATCTGCGGAGGTGCAGCACTTGGTATCCTGACTGTGTTGGGACCACGCATAGGCAAATTTGCTCCAGACGGCACGCCCAGGGACATACCACCGAATAATCCGTGGTTTGCGGTTATTGGCCTGTTCATCATCTATACAGGTTTCTGGGGCTTTTATGCGGCCTGCAACTTACCGATTGGTAATGTGAATGGCGTTTGGACAGCCACCACGATTTACGGTACTCCAACAACATTGAGTACAATAACGTTCAACTTCCTCATGTCTCTTGCGGGTGGCATGCTGGCTGGATACTTTATGTCCAAGGGAGATTCTTTCTGGACCTTTTCCGGAGGACTGGGTGGAATCATTGCGGCTTCAGCCGGAAATGATCTCTATCACCCACTGCAAGCGTTCCTGATTGGCATTGCTGGGGTTTGCATCGCTTACAAACTCCACTTCTGGGTCGAGCGCAAGTTCAAGATTGACGATGCCGTTGGTGCCGTTGCGGTACATGGATATGCCGGATCTTTCGGAGTGATAGTTTGTGGATTCATGCTCTGGGGCTACCCTGCAGTGCTTGACGGTTCATCTACGATTAATCCTTTGGGACAAATCGGCGGCGCGATCATGATGTTTTTTGTGCTGGGCTTCATCCCGACCTTTATCGTCGCAAAAATTTTGAACGCGATGGGAATTCTTAGGATTCCACGTAAGGTTGAGTTGGCAGGACTGGATTATGTTGAAGAACAAACCAGGGCTGCGGACAGTCAGGCGATTGTTGATGCAGAATTAGCAGAAGCTAACTAATTATTCCTTTTAATCTTTTAATGGAGAATGTTATGAGTACTGGAGTAGAAAGCTGGAGTGCTGAAAGTTTTGCCGAAATGAGTGCTATGAGTCCTTTTGTCGGTTCAGAAGTAATCCTGACTGTCGTTGTGGCAGTTGTATGGATTGTCTGGCAAATCTGGCAGATCAAGGCTGAAAGTGCCGGCTATGACGAGCTAGAGGCAAAACTGTAGGGGAACCCTACCCAAAACAGTTTCAGGAGATTAGATTATCACCGAATCCGGTGAGAGATTTGAGCTCTACCTGAAAAAACGTTGCCGCACCATATGTGCGGCGACGTTCATTCCTTCAAAAATTGTTCAGAAAAGCATAACGGCACAGAAGAAATGTTGCCGCCAATGAAAGTTCAGTCGTGTTTTTTCCCAGGAATCCAATCTGTCCCGGATAGTGGAACTTGTGCCATTGCGGCGGCTTCCACTGTCAAGGCGACCAAGTCTTCCGGTTCAAGATTGTGGACATGACTTTTACCGCAAGCACGAGCGATGGTCTGTGCTTCAAGAGTCATCACCTTGAGATAATTCGCCAATCGCCGACCTGCCAAAACAGGATCAAGCCGTTTGGATAACTCCGGGTCTTGAGTGGAAATTCCGGCAGGATCCTGCCCTTCGTGCCAGTCGTCATAAGCTCCGGCAGTCGTGCCGAGTTTCCGATATTCCTCTTCCAGTTCTGGATTGTTGTCTCCCAACGCCACCAATGCGGCGGTTCCGATAGAAACCGCATCCGCTCCCAATGCCAAAGCCTTTGCGACATCGGCACCATTCCGGATGCCTCCGGAAACAATCAACTGTACTTTCCGGTGCATTCCCAATTCCTGCAACGCTTTGACCGCCGGTCTAATGCAGGCAAGCGTCGGTTGTCCGACATGTTCAATAAAAACTTCCTGCGTGGCCGCCGTGCCGCCCTGCATTCCGTCAATCACAATCACATCGGCTCCGGCTTTGACAGAAAGTGCGGTGTCGTAATATGGTCGCGCTCCGCCGATTTTGATAAAAATCGGTTTCTCCCAATCTGTAATTTCCCGCAATTCGCTGATTTTGATTTCCAAGTCGTCCGGCCCTGTCCAATCCGGATGACGACAGGCCGAACGTTGATCAATGCCTTGTGGAAGATTACGCATTTCCGCTACACGTTCTGAGATTTTCAACCCCAATAACATCCCGCCGCCGCCGGGTTTTGCGCCTTGTCCGACGACGACTTCAATCGCATCGGCTTTGCGTAAATCATCCGGATTCATGCCGTAGCGTGAAGGCAGATATTGATAAATCAGCGTTTCCGATTGCCCCCGTTCTTCCGGAGTCATGCCGCCGTCTCCGGTTGTTGTGGAAGTTCCGGCGATGGTTGCGCCTCGACCCAGGGCTTCTTTGGCTTGCGCCGACAACGAACCAAAACTCATTCCGGCAATTGTGATGGGAATTTTCAGGCGTAATGGATTTTTTGCAAATCGAGTTCCCAGAACCACATCAGTTCCACAGTTTTCACGATAACCTTCGAGCGGATAACGCGACATGGATGCTCCAAGAAACAGCAAATCATCGAGTCCCGGCAATGGTCGTTTTGCACCTCCGCCACGAATATCATAAATTCCGGTAGCTGCTGCTCTGCGGATTTCAGACAAGGTATAATCGTCAAAAGTTGCCGATTTGCGCGGATGAGTTTGTGGAGTGAGTTTTGTCATTTCAAATTAGTAGGCATCAGCATTATCAATATCAAAATTATACAGTTTGCGGGCCGAACCGTAACGGCGAAAATCGGCGGGATCGGCTTTTAATCCGGAAGATTCTAAAAGTTCGGAGAGTTTTGAAAAATGTTCCGGAGTCATTTCTTTTTCAATGCAATCCGCTCCCAAACCGGAAACTTCACCGCGCACAAATATTTTGGTTTCATAAATCGAATCGCCCAATGCTTCTCCTGCATCACCGCAAATCACAAGGTTTCCGCTTTGCGCCATGAATCCGGACATGTGACCGACCGAACCGCCAACGACAATATCCACGCCTTTCATCGAAATTCCGCAACGCGAAGAAGCATTGCCTTCAATCACCAACAAACCGCCATGTGCGGTTGCACCTGCGGATTCGGAAGCATTGCCCGTTACACGAATATTTCCGGACATCATGTTTTCGGCAAGTCCAACTCCGGCGTGTCCCGTAACCGTGATTTTTGCAAATTTGTTCATGCCGCCGCAATAAAAACCAACATGCCCTTTAATTTCAACAATCAGCGGCGCATCAAGTCCACACGCAATGGAATGTTGACCTTGCGGATTTTGAATTTCAAAATTCTGCCTGCTGTCTTGGGGCAAATCATGGAGTGTGGAATTCACTCCACGCACTCCGATTTTTTTCAGATCAAGAATTTCCATTATTCTTCACCCCAAATATAAATGGTTGAGGGTTCCGGTTCCCAAATTTCCGCATTTTCTGAACCGCGTAAATGGGCAATTGCACGAAATTCTGTGGCCATGGCGACCCAGTCATCGGTTTCGGCCAGCACTGCATGTTTGCAGGCAATTGGGTCACGCACGACCGCAAAGCCGTTTTGTGTACCGATGCAGAATGTGTAAAAACCGTCAAGTTCTCGAATGCCGTCTTCCAATGCTTGACGCAGAGTTGCTCCGGAACGGAGTTTCCAGGTCAAGTAAGCCCCGGCAACCTCGGTGTCATTTTCGGTTTGAAAACGGATACCCTCGTGCTCCAGATTTCTGCGGAGAATATTGTGGTTTGAAAGCGAGCCGTTGTGAACAAGACAAAGGTCTGCTCCGGTTGCAAAGGGATGGGAACCGGCAGTGGTTACTGCACTTTCTGTTGCCATTCGCGTATGACCGATCATGTGAGTTCCGGAAGCATGACTTAGGTTGAATTGCTCGTAGACCGTTTCCGGAGGACCAACTTCCTTGAATATTTCAATCGACTGTCCACTTCCGACAATCCGGATTTCAGCCAGAACGTCCGGTGCGGACTGTGAATTTTTCAACCACCGGACAACTTTAGCTTCGTCCGCATCTGTAACGAGAATACAATGCGTTCCCACCGTTTTAATGGAAACAGAACACTGCAGCGTTGCAGCCAATTCCGTTTCCAGCGTTTCCCAAGAGAAATCCGGATCATCGTGCGCCAATGAAAATTTCGTCTGTCCCGACTCTACGGGGTTCCGGTAAATGGCCACTCCTGCTGAATCCGGACCTCGACTGCTCATTTCCACCAGCATGGGCTGAAACATGCTACCCAGTTGTGACTGCAATTCAGCATTTTTCAAATACAAACCGACAATTCCGCACATGCCTAATTTTTCTGTTCAAGAGGTTCATTGAGTTCAATCACATAGCCGTCAGGGTCTTTGATGAAGGCCAGAATCCGTGTTCCGTTTTTCATCGGTGAGGGTTCTTTGGTGAATTCCACTCCGTGCTGTTTTAAATACTCACTGGTCTCATACACATCCGACACTTTAATCGCCAGATGACCCCAGCCGTTCCCCTTGACGTAGTCTTCTTCCTGATCCCAATTGTAAGTCAATTCGATATTTGTACCCTCATCCTCACCAATATAGCCCACAAAAGTATTGGTGAATCGACCTTCGGGATATTCAGTTTTACGGTGGATTTTCATGCCCAGAATTCTTGTGTAAAAATCCAGACTCCGATCCAAATCTTTCACCCGGAGCATGGTGTGATCCAGCCGAAAATCAGGCATGGATAACGTTTGTTCAGTCATTGTTTCTTCCTTTGGTTTGGGTTAATTGTTCAAAGCCGGACGAATGGCATCGGCAACCAATTCCTGAAAACTCCGGACACTGGATTCCCAATACGGAGATAAAAACCCGCCTTGTCGGGCCGCATCCGAGTGGCGTCCTTCCTGAAGCCGTTCACACATCGCATGATCTTCTTTGTGTACACTTTCCCACAGTCTGCTGATTTTTTCAACCGCTTCAGTGCTTTGATCAGAATCTTTGTGTTGATAAATCACCCGTCTTTGGCAGGTTATCCCAGCGGACACAGGCTGATTGAGATGGACTCCAATTTGATCAGGATAGTAAACTCCCAGCACAAAGTTCGGAAACAAAGTCAAATACCTCGAACTGACGGACAGTGTTCCTTCCTGCGCTTGCTCATGTTGCTCCGAAGTCAGGTCAACTGCGCTTCCCAGACAATGTCCGTCACTTACAACATAGTGATCCACTAAAGGCTGATTTGTAGTGTTTTTATGTACAAATTGAACGTGATACGGTTCAATGAAATTTTCCATCAAGAGTTTCCAGTTTGTTTTGATTTCACCAAATTCAATGCTGGCGACCACAACAAAATCATCCAGATCAATTCCTGCTAATTGTTTTCTCAAGGGAGCAAGGTGTGACTCGAATGATACCGTGTCACAGTTGAGATTAACAAATATCCAATCATGAAAAAGTTCGCATGGAACTCCCAGCAGACCGTGCTCTTTCAGTTTAAAGTCTTTCGGCAATTCAGTTTTTTGACCACCAAAAAAAGGAGCGGCTCGTAATTGACCGTCTAAATTATAGCACCAATTGTGATAAGGACAGGTAATCAGGCTTTTGCAATTGCGAGGTTTGTCCACCAGTTTCAGGTTTCGATGGCGGCAGACATTGTGGAATGCGCGGATTTTATTTTTTGAACTACGCACTAAAAACAAAGGTTGTCCTGCCACCTCCAAAGGAGTTATGTCACCGACCTGAGCAAGGTCATGCGCGAAACCTACGAATGTCCAGGATTTAGCAAAAACAAGCTTTGATTCCAGCTCATAAAAATCTTTACTGGTATAAGCTGCGGAGGGTAGACCGTGTTTAACATTTTCGTTTTCATCGAATGCTGAAAACAATTGTATTTTTTTTAAATCGCTCATAGAGCAATTCTCTTTTTTTATGGAAAGTTTAGGCTATTGCAAAATATATTTTGACTAATTTAACAAATACTATAGAAATATATCATCATTTTTTGGTCAATAATAATTATTTATTCAGGGAAAGAGAAATAATCTTTTGCCATTCTGTAACAGATTAAATTTTTACCCCGTTTTTGGAGCATCAATGTTTCGGCACAAAGGACATTGATCAATTTGAAATAATGGCCGGAATTGAAATGTTCAAAAATCAGTTTCTTTTAAAACGCCAGGCACTTTAACAACATTTTTTTTATCAACTCAAGAAGGAGAACAGCATGAGCATGAGCTATCACGAAAATTTTGCGGACGCACTGCCGGAAATGGCGCGTGTCAAAGAAGAAAAGAAACGACTTGAAGCGGCCGGAGTCAAATACATTCTGTCGTGCTGGATTGATCTGTTGGGTGTACCGAAAACGAAACCTGTACCGATCAGCGATTTTGAATTGTTGTGTATGGGCAAGGGACCTCAGTTTGCGGTTCATTCCATTTCCTTTGTTCCGGAACTCGGCCCGGCGGATTCCGATCAGATTCCGGTTCCTGATTTGGACAGCCTGATCATCTGCCCGTGGGATTCAACCTGTGCCTGGATGTTTGCCGATTTGTGGTGGGAGGGACATCCTTACAACCTTTGTCCGCGCAGTGCACTCAAACGCATCATTAAGGATACAGCAGATCAGGGTTATGCGGTTATGGCAGGAATTGAACCGGAGTTCATGGTGATGAAATGGCAGGATGGACAGCCTGTAAAAGCCTTTGATAATGATCCGAATTCCGGTCAGGGTTTGCGTCCGCGCCGACAGGCTTTCGGTTACGACGTGGAATATTCAATTGATTCAATGAGTTTCCTCGGAGAGTTGATTGACATTATTGAAGGGCTGGGATGGAATTTACATGATGTTGTGGCGGAGGGTGCATATTCTCAGTTTGAGCTGGATTTTCATTACACGGATGTTTTGCGCATGGCCGACCGCTTTGTTTTTTTGCGTGTTTTGCTCAAGGAAGTGGCCAAACGTCACGGCATGTTTGTGACATTTATGCCAAAAACCACCATCGGCGATTGGCGTTCCGGAGCCCATTTGAATACCTCCATGCAGCCGATTGATAAAGAGGGAACGAATTTTTTTGAAAGCAAATCCGGCGGCTGGGCTGATCCGGTATTTAATGCAATCGGCGGGTTATTGCGACACGGCGGAGCACTGACTGCGATTGCCTGTTCAACGGTCAATTCTTACAACGGACTCGTTCCAAGAGTCGGCGGTTTTGAAGGGGGCACTGTAACCTGGGCACCAACTCACATGACTTACGGCTACAACAATCGATCAGCCATGTTACGTTTGCCGCAGAGTCGTTTTTGTATTGAAAACCGGGCGGCGGACATGTGCATGAATCCCTACCTCTCGCTGGGCTTGACCACCGCCGCAATGACCGAAGGCATCGTCAACAACTATTCTCCAGGAGAACCGTTGAACGAGGATTTGTATAGCATGAGTAAAGAAGACCTTGAACGCTCGGGTGCCCAACAACTTCCCCGAAATTTGCTGGAAGCGATTGAAATTTTGCGAGGTGATGAATTTGCGCGGAAAGTACTTGGTGTTGCAATGATTGATTCGTTCCTTCACTACAAAACTGACGAATGGGAACGCTACCACCAAGCCGTCACCGATTGGGAAGTCGAGGAATATTTGAGATTGTACTGATTTCAATGGGGTATTGCGATGAATGTAGAGCAATTCAGTTTAAGAGGATACGCCGGATACGAAACCCGTTTGTCAGAGCACCCCGATGAGGAACTGACTCAAGTCGGGCCGGAAACTCCTTGTGGAGAATATCTACGACGGTTCTGGCATCCGGTTTATCTCACCAATGATCTCTGTGATCTACCTGTTACCCTTAAAATTCTTGGCGAAGAACTGGTTTTGTTTCGAGACCTCTCCGGAACGTTGGGTCTGGTTCACAAGCGTTGTCCGCATCGGCAGGCTTCTCTGGAATACGGAAAATGTGAGGAACATGGAATCCGTTGTTGTTATCACGGCTGGCACTTCGACACCGACGGTAAGTTGCTTGACGCACCGGGACAACCAGAAAATCTTAGTGATCGTCTGAAACTTCGGATCAAGCTGGGTGCCTATCCGGTCGTTGAATACAAGGGGTTGATTTTCAGCTATATGGGGCCAATCGCGGAAATGCCGGAATTTCCGGTTTTTGATGCGATGGAATTTGAAAAGATGGAAATGGTGCCTTATAAAGCTCCATTTCGCTGTAACTGGCTTCAGGTGCAGGATGCCATTCTTGATCCGTTGCACACCAGTTTTCTCCATTCCAATATAGGACGCGTCCAGTTTTCCGAGGGTTTTGGCGAAGTCGGGCAAATGGACTTTTTTGAGCGCGATGTCTGGATGCTTGGAGTTAATACCCGACGGGTGGGAGAAAACGTCTGGTTCCGGGTGAATGAACTGGTTCTGCCAAATTTCACACAGGCGGGCAGTGCTTTCGCCTCAGACGGAACACAGCGTCGTTTGTACGGACGCAGTTCTTTTACTCGCTGGGTTGTTCCGGTGGACGACGAAAACACACTGGCACTGGCGTGGGCGAATTTCGGTGAGCGGGGTGATCCTCCCGAATGGAACACGCCGGAAGGCCCGGAACTGATTGAACAAGGCGAGGTGTTTGATCGGACTTACGAGGAACGCCAACGTTCACCCGGTGACGCGGAAGCCACCGAAGGCATGGGACGGATAACGGTTCACAAAAATGAAAACCTTGTCAGCAGCGACCGGGGAATCACTTTGATGCGCAAACGTTTGCGGGAACAAATCCGGGCCGTTCAAAACGGGGAAACTCCAGCGCGAGCTTCCGTAGCGAATTCTGGCTTGATCCCGACTTACGGCGGAGACACCGTGCTACGCATTCCACGCAAAGGAGATACGGACGAATCACAGACTTTGAGCGAGTTGGCTCATGCGTTTATGAAAATGCAGTATCAAGCCGACGATTTGAACGAGGATGAACGGGTGCGGTTTGTCGGTGAGAGGCTTACGGAACTGGAAACTAAAACCACAGGATAATCCAACAATCCAACCGAAATTTATCTAAATTTACAAAATAGGAATGACAAACAATAAACTCCGTATTCACATCAAGAACAATCACGCCTCTTCGGGGACCTTTCCACCGACCATTGAAAGCGAGGAAGTCTTCACCATCACCGAGGAACGGTTTGGGGACGCTTGTGAACGCTTTCCCGCAGTCGCAGAGCAGGTGGAGGCATTCATTGATTGGGACCTGGAGCATTTCGCCGAATCAATGGAAACCGCCGATGTTCTTGTCACATGGGATTTCCCGACCACAAACCTCGCCAAAGTCGCGCCACGATTGAAACTGATTCATATTATCGGCGCAGGAGTCGAGCATCTCTGCCCGATGAACTGGGTTCCGGAAGGTGTAAAAGTGGTCAACAACCGGGGAGTTCACGCCACGAAAGGAGGGGAGTTCGGCTTGATGTCGGTGCTGATGCTCAACAACTTCATGCCAGCCATTGTCGAAAACCAACAACGTGTTCGCTGGGAATCACTGTATTCCAGTCCGATTGCCAAAAAAACTTTGGTGGTGATCGGAGCCGGCAACATCGGTGGAGCCGCTGGACAGCAGTGCGCAAGGATGGGAATGGAAGTCATCGGAATCAGCCGCCACGGAAAGCCCGTTGAGGGCTTCAGCCAAGTGCTGACTCCGAAAGCACTGGCGGAGGTGCTGCCCAAGGCTGATTTTGTTTTGATGGCCACGCCCTTGACTCCGGAAACAGAAAACCTGCTTGACCGTCAGAAACAAGCTCTGATCAAACCCGGAGCGGGGATCATCAACGTCGGACGAGCCGGAACGATGGATTATGACGCGCTGGTCGAGAATCTCAACCGAGGTCATTTTTCAGGTGCCATCATCGATGTGTTTGACCCAGAACCACTTCCAGCCGATTCTCCTTTGTGGACAACTCCGAATTTGCTCGTCACACCCCATGTCTCAGCGGATGACGGCAATACTTATGTTGAGATGACTTTGGGTTTGGTTTTCGAAAACCTTGAGCGGTATTTCAAAGGGCAGGAGTTGAAAAATTTGGTTCGTCCTGAATTAGGTTACTGAGGTTTTAACACCTTTGACAACTAGTGTTTTGTTCAGAGATTTGTAAAAGAAAAGTAGTGAATTAAATACACTTTCAGGTGTACTCATTCTTTAATCAGGAAAGTCTAGTACACTCTCCGGATTCTTCCAAAATAAAAAACCGCCCCACTCCCACAAAGAAAATGAGTCAGAATGAAAATCTCAATCCTGATTTTGAGCCTCCATCGCGTCTTTCGCCATCGCAATGCCCTCCAGCCAATGTGCAACAGGAACGATTTTAACCTGTTGGCGCAAAGGCATTGACATCACAAGACGGCTTATTGCAGACAAAGTGTCTGCTTCAAGCAATGCAAAATAAATGTGTTCAGGTGCGCTTAATGTAAGGAAGTGTATCTTTACGTTTAACTCTTTGGCCAATCCTTCAAGACCCTCAGCGGCCTCGATAAACTTTGGGAACATCTCTTTTTGATAAATCGGACAGTTATCTGCGGAATGGCTCAATGTAACATGGAAAAGCATTGTTGCTCCTATCTTTTTAAAATGATGGATAAAATAAAAATGAGGACTTAAGCAAAATTACCTAAGCCCTCAAACTGTTTATTCCGGTAACGATACATATCGCTACCGATTCAATTTCCTTCTCCTTTTTGTTAAGATTTTTTGCTATAGAAATAGAACAACGCGGCGAAAACCACCCAGACTCCGGACTCCACAATTTGGGCCACTGAAGCCGGTAAGACACCGGTGACCACATGAAAAATATTCATAGCGACAGGCATCAGTGACACCACCATTAAAGTGGGACCGGCCTTGGCCAGATTCTCTCCCAGCCAACTGGGAAGTTGCCAAACAACAATTGCAAACATAAGCTGAACCATTACCATAAACTGAATGAGCAGACTTGAATCACTGGACAGTTCCAACCCATAACTCTCCATCATGGCGTCTGTTGCCAGCAGGCTCATTAAGGCAAAGAAAGCGCCGAAACCGGCAAAGATTCTGAATACGAGTTTAAGATTCATTTTATTCTCCTTCGTTTGAATTATTGGAACAGGAATGATACAATCTTCACCGGATCTTATCTGACAATCTTCAGCAAAGCTTGTGCCTCCTGAATCAATAATACACTCGTTGTGAGGGTGGCTGTCAACTCTTTTTTTAAATGAATTTTAAATAAATTTTGGAAACACCGTTAAAACATTTTCAACTCGGAAATGTCGAGTTGCTCTCCGGAAAAGTTCTTCCGGATGCGGTGCTGGCCTACAGCACTTACGGAAAATTGAGTCCGGATAAAGACAATGTGGTACTTCTTCCGACCTTCTACACAGGAAGCCACATCCGAAACGAGGAATTTTTTGGTGCGGGAAGAGCCATTGATCCTGCACGGCATTTCGTGATTTCTGTCAATATGTTCGGCAATGGGTTTTCGTCTTCTCCTAGTAACGCATCTCCTCCGGCAGATGGACAGCGTTTCCCGGAGATCTCACTTTATGACAACATCAGCTGTCAGCACCGTTTATTGACCGAAAAATTCGGTATTGAACACATACAGCTTGTTGCGGGTTGGTCGATGGCGGGCTGTCAAGCCTATCACTGGGCGGCGCAGTTTCCGGAAATGGTGGAGGCGATTCTGCCGTTTTGTGCATCAGCCCGGACATCACCCCACAATTTTGTATTTTTGGAAGGCGTGAAAGCCGCACTCACCGCCGATCAAAATTGGCGAAACGGACATTATGATTCGCCTCCGGAAGCCGGCTTGAAAGCATTTGCGCGAGTTTACGCAGGTTGGGCTTTTTCACAAACTTTTTACCGTGATGAGTTGTACAAAACTTTGGGTTTTGAAACTCCGGAAGATTTGTTAAAGGATTGGGAAGCAGATCATTTGGAGTGGGATGCGAATAATCTTTTAAGTAAATTACGGACTTGGCAAACGGCCGACATCAGCGCAAATCCGGTTTACGCAGGAGATTTTCAGCAGGCACTTGGAGCAATTCAAGCCAAAACCATTGTGATTGCCTGCAGTTCGGATTTGTATTTTCCTCCGGAAGACAACGAAATCGAAGTGAGCCAGATGCAAAATGCAGAGTTACGTATCTATGATTCGCCTTGGGGACACTGCGTCGCTTCACCGGGGAACGACCCCGAATTCACCCGTTTTCTTGATTCTGCAATTTCAGAGCTTCTGGAAACGGATTTTTCTTGATGTTCGTCAAAACGGCATCATAAAACATCAACGATAAAAGGATTAAAAATGACTAAACCTACTGTTTTCAAACGCAAAGACATTCAACACCGCAAAGACGGTCTTGAAGATGGCGGAACCTACATCAAACCTTTGGTGACTGTTAAGAACTGCGAAAGCATGGCAGGTGGAGTGAACTTTTTGAAAAAAGTTTCCATTCCCTGGGATTTAACTTGTGATGAAATTATCTATTGCCACGAAGGAAATTTTCGTTTGATGTGTGACGGAGAAGCATACGAACTTGGTCCGGGCGACATGATGCTGGTTCCCAAAGACAATCATATTTGCTATGAAACAGATGATGAATGCACTATCTTCTATGCCGCCTATCCGGTGAACTGGAAACAACTGGCTGGTTTGACAGAAGTTCCGGGCATCGACCCTGAAGATATGTGAAACTCTGTAATGGTTGTTTCAGGTGGAGTCACCTCCACAACATTCTTTTTCTTGTAATCCAAACCTATTTTTGTTAAATATTGTGTCCTACTTAATAAAACAAACAGTATTATTTTACTTTTAAAATTGAGGTAAAAAGGGCGCGCCCTTCGATACATCTTTTTAACTAACAGAAAAGGAAAGAGAAAGAATCATCATGGGAGAAGACAACTACCGCAGGCCGAGCTGGGACGAATATTTTTTAGGATTGATGGATGAGGTGGGCAAACGCGCAACCTGCGACAGGGGCCGCAGCGGATGCATCGTGGTCCGGGACAAGCAGATCGTCTGTACGGGCTATGTTGGTTCTACTCCGGGATTTCCCCATTGTGATGAGGTGGGACATTTGATGAAGAAGGTCGTGGAGGAGGATGGCACGTCCCGGATGCATTGTGTGAGGACCATTCATGCGGAGCAGAATGCGATCTGTCAGGCCGCCAAAAACGGGATTTCGCTCAAAGGAGGCACCTTGTACTGCAAGATGGAACCCTGCCGCGTCTGCGCGATGCTGATCATCAGCGTGGGCATCACTAAGGTGATTGCCAAAAAAAAATACCATGCAGCTCAAGATACCCGAGACATGTTCCAGCAGGCCAGGGTCGAATTGGTCGTGGTTGAGGATGAAGTAGAGCAGTATTCGGGTCAGTGAGGTCCTCAGAGTTAATTATTACTTAATCATCCAACGCATTTTGGCGTTCCCATTCTGAGAAGTGCTGCATATAACTGTTCCACTCTTCCATCTTGAGTTTGAGGTAGGAATCAGCAAACTCCGCACCGAGAATGCCACGCATAATTTTGTTATTCTGGAAGGCGCGCAGTGCATCCAGTAAGTTAAGAGGAAGCTTTGGTGCATTTTTAACTTTGTGACCCTCGGCATACATATCAATATCCAGGCGTTTTCCAGGATCAGTTTTGTTTGCAACACCCCACAAACCGGCCCCGATTAAGACTGCTTGAAGCAAGTATGGATTCGCCGCACCGTCTGCAAGCCGGACTTCTATCCGATCTGAATCAGGAATACGGATCATGTGGGTTCGGTTATTTCCGGAATAAGTAACTGTATTCGGCGACCAGGTTGCTCCGGAAGTGGTGCGAGGTGCGTTGATACGCTTGTAGCTGTTGACCACAGGATTTGTGATTGCGGCCAGGCTTTCTGCATGTTCGAGTAATCCGCCGATAAAATGATAAGCAAGTTTAGAGAGCCCAAGTTCTCCTTTTTTATCTTCCATGAGATTTATTTTTCCGGTTTTGTTCCAAACCGAAACGTGTGCGTGACAGCCGTTTCCAGTCAGCGTGGCGATTGGTTTTGGCATGAAGGTCGCGCGGAATCCATGTCTTTCGGCAACCGTCTTTGTCATGTATTTGAAAAAGCTGTGGCGGTCCGCGGTGGTCAAGGCTTCCGTATAATCCCAGTTCATTTCAAACTGTCCGTTTGCGTCCTCATGGTCATTTTGATAAGGCCCCCAGCCGAGAGTCTCCATGTGGTCGCAGATTTCGGAAATCAGGTCATAACGCCGCATCAAAGCTTGCTGGTCATAACAAGGTTTGGCTTGAATATCGGCTGAATCGGCAACCTCCGTTCCTTCCGGAGTGAGGATGAAGTATTCACATTCAACTCCGGTTTTCACCAAATAGCCTTTCTCTTTGGCATCAGCCAGAACCTGCTTGAGTACTGTTCGTGGACCGTGCGCAACAATTTTACCGCCCAGATAAATATCACTCGGCAACCAGCCCACTTCAGGTTTCCACGGCAACTGAATCAGGCGCTCTGCATCCGGAAGTCCAAACATATCCGAGTCAGCAGGAGTCATATCGAGGTGTGCGGCAAAGCCCGCAAAACCGGCCCCATCTTTTTGCATACCTGAAATGGCGGAGGTGGGAACCAACTTGGAGCGCACAACTCCAAACAAGTCCGTAAAACTGATTAAAAAATACCGGATGCCTTTTTCCCTGGCAACATTTGCTAAATTAATACTCATAATTGTCCTTTTTGATTTTTAATTGGTTTAACTTTCATTTACAGAAATAACAACTGTATCCCGGATCAAGGCCTGGATGACAAAAGAAATACTTTGTCTTAAGACTTAATTATTTCTGATGCTCTAAATAAATCTGAAAGCAAACTGTTAGCGATAAACCGCATGGAAATATAACAGAGCGGAAGGAGGAAAGACAAGGTTTTTATTTGTTTGAATTATTTACTTGACCTGATTAATGTATTACAAGATACTACCTCTCAATGGAGAGTACTTGATTTAACGATTAATTTGAGAGAAAAGAATTTACAGGCAGGAATTGATTAAAATTTATTATTAATACCACCTGTAAGGGTAGTTTTATCCTACTCACAAGAAATGAGGATCCTATCTTTTAGGGTATTGTAAGACTCGTGGATTAATCGTATTGTTGCTAACACTTAAACATCTCGTAATTCACGAATTCTCGTAAGATACTGGCATCATTCATTGCGGAGTGTTATTTCTATCGCAGGAAGAGATCTGATAAAGTGCTGATATCTTAATAAGATACCTCACATACGTTCGGGATGACACGAAAACACTCGTGACTGTCGAGTCAACAATTAATTATATTTTGTTGTTTTAAAACTTAAAATAAATCAACCATGGAGTTAACGAAAGTAACAACTACTTCCGGCATTTTGGAACCGGGACTCTGGCAATTGGATCCCTCCCGGGAACGTTACCGCGTTCCGGCTTGTGGTGTGATTGTAGTGGAGTTATATCCCGATGATGTTCTCGTAGTACAGGATCCTGAAGGTGGTCAGCATGCTGAAGTCGTCCCATTTTCACCGGAAGGCAAAGGTGATCCTGGAATTCTCGGAATTAACAAATCCCAGCCCGCTGACGGTTTACGCCAAATTCTTTCCGGTGATTCTGAAAGTGCCGGTCGAGTACGTTCTGGTTTAGAACGTAAAGGTATAGACCTCGCTTCCGCAAAAGCCGCTGTTCTTTTTGCTCCAGATTCTTTAGCAAGAGAGGAACTTCGCTTTCAGGTAACTT
>OFJD01000028.1_pt1 | contig 15045 bp, 20 predicted proteins | sample 1540201 | NCBI WGS metagenome assembly OFJD01 (sample SAMEA104347394, study PRJEB22522) | marine metagenome | biome: marine biome; feature: marine water body; material: seawater | collected 2015-09-01T00:00:00Z | depth 229 m
AAAAATTTGAGGTATTTCAGCCTTGCTCAATTAGCGTAAGTTAGACGTAGTTTTTGTTTATGTCACAGAAAATTTAGACTGATAGAGCAATTCCAGACGACTTTTTTCTCATGTACAGTAGCCCAGAATCATTCTTTTTAGAAACTGAGCGCTTTTTGCTTCGACCATGGAAATCATCTGATTATCCTAATTTTTCCCGTTTAGCAAAAAATCCCCAAATAATGCGTTTCGTCAATCAGGGAAAACCTTGGAGTGACAAACGAATTCGGAGCTTCATTCATAAGCAGGAGAAGTTGTTCTGGAAAGAAGGTTATTGCCGCTGGGTCGCAGAGGATAAAATAAAGCGTAATTTTGTCGGATTATGTGGAGTGGGAGTGTTTGATCCTCCAGGTTTTTTAGAGATCGGCTGGTGGATTGCAAAAAGATTTTGGGGACAAGGTTATGCAACAGAAGCCGCACGTTGTGCTTTGGAACACGCTTTCAGGAAAATACGGTTTCCTCACTTAAAATCAGTTACGAATCCGGGAAACAAGGCTTCCATTGCCGTAATGCACAAGATCGGTTTTCAACAAAAAATGAGTGGTTTTCTAGGTGATTACCTACGATCTCCTAAATATTTACCAATTGTTACATATTCGTTGGACAATCCATATCTTAATTCCTCTCCCCAAAAATAGCACTTCCCACTCGAATCATAGTTGCCCCTTCCTGAATAGCCCAATGAAAATCAGCTGTCATACCCATTGAAAGTTCCGTGATTTCTGCAGAATCAAGTTCTTGCTGAAGTTTATCCCGCCATACGCGGAGTTTCTCATATATTTTTCGAGTTGGAGTTTCACCAATATTTGGTGCAGGAATAGTCATCAGTCCACGTAATTTGAGCCATTTCCCGGATAGTATAGTTTCTGATACTTGCAAAATATCCTCCCAGTCATGAAGTCCGGATTTGGTAATTTCCTGGGAAAGATTAACTTGAAGCAACACATTGATTTTCTTTTGTGCAAAAGCACTACGGGCTTCTAATTTTTCTGCTAATTCGGTAGAATCAAGCGTATGAATCCACTGAAAATTTCCGGGACAGAACTTTACTTTGTTTTTTTGCAAATGACCAATCAAATGCCATTCTACCAGGGGGTTTTCGGTCAGGGCCTCAATTTTTCCAAGAGCTTCCTGAACCCGGTTTTCACCGAATGCGATCTGCCCAGCCGCTAGGGCCTGCAGTATCATTTCAGTAGATTTGGTTTTACTAACTGCAATCAGCCGGATGTCTTCCGGAGTACGTCCGGACTGGATTGCCGCTTGTTTTAATTGTTGCTGAACGATTGATATATTATCTTTGATTGGCACTTCATTTTCTCTCTAATAATTATTGATGTTAAAAGAATCTTTAATTGACAAACTTTGGGTTGCGCTTTTTCGTATTCCTGTACTGAAAAATTATTGGGCACGCAGCTATGAAGCAGTACTCTTTGATCATGTGCCATGGACAAAGCTTGACAAACCACTGCCAGAATGCAAAATTGCCTTATTTACAACTGGTGGTATTCATTTGAAATCCGACAAAGCTTTTAATCTGATTGATCCACATGGAGACAGTTCTTTCCGCCGAATTCCTTACAGTGTCACCAAAGAAGATTTAACCATTTCTCACAAATATTATGATCACCGTGACGCAGATCTGGATCCAAATCTAATCCTGCCCTTTGAGGTCTTACTAGAACTGCAAGCTGAAGGCAGAGTCGGCCCCTCCAATAAATTTCATTACAGTTTCATGGGACACATAGAAGAACCTTATTTGACGACTTTAATCCAAAAAAGCGCTGTTGATGCAGCAAAAGAAATCAAGCAGCAGAAAGTTGATATAGCTTTGTTGGTGCCCGCCTGAGGTATCTGCAACCAGACGGTCGGTTTGGTTCAGCGTGAAGTCGAGAGACAAGGAATTGCGACCGTAGGCATTTCGATTGCCCGTAAGATTACCGAGTCGGTTAAACCGCCGCGTACATACCATTTGAAATATCCATTCGGTCATGCCATGGGTGAAGCATTTAACCGGCCTCAGCAAAAGCAAATTTTCCTGGATTGCCTGGAAATACTGAAAACTGCAAACGAACCGGGAATAATCATTGATAGCCCTTATCGCTGGAGGCGACATCAGTTTGAATAAAATTACTGGACTGTTGAAAGTCCAATTAAATCTTTTTCCTGAAAACCTACTGCAACTCTGCTTTCCAAAGCCCGACTTTAAGTTGTTTGGCTTCATTTTCTGCAGCAAGTAAATCTTTATGCTCCAGAGGCGGTTCATTTTCCAGCAGATAGAATGACCAACCATTCCGGATTAACCAAATATTTATGTTTGTGTCGCCAGTCCAGACCATTCCATCCAGCCGAAATAATTTGTCTGAGTAATCATAATTGATTCTTACCTGCCTGTTGTAAAAAATCTTTTGCATCTCAAAAGCAGCTTTTTTACGGAACCACTCGTTATACTCATTGCCGTGACTGATGGAAAGTTTTGGTGAAACATATTTAAGCCAAACACGTACTTCCTGACGCGGTAAATTCAGATTTTTCTTGGATAGTTTGAATGTCCATTTGCGATATTCTGAACGTCTTTCAATACGGATCCAAACGCTTTCTGAATCAGTAACTCTGCTGAAAACTCCAATTAAGATGTTTTCACTGACCGAACGTAGAGGCTTAGACTTCTTCCTGTCATCCATCCGTCCAAAAAGTTTCTGACGGATACTTTCTGTTTTTAATAATCCTTCCTCCGCGCGTACTTCGTGGAACTCGCTAACCAGACTTCCGAATAAAAAGATAATTGCCATTAATAAAAAACTATAAAACCTCATTATTTTGTACCTTAACTAGTTGTTTTGGAATTAATCTGTCAGCTGCCTTGCCTAGAATACTATGAAAATACAGCATAATCCAGCTGTTTTGAATAGGAAAGCAGCCTGGATTATCTAGAATAAGTATAGACATGGTACTGGAGATGCAATAAGTTTGCATGTGTCACCTAATTTCAGATAAAGTACAGTAAATTCTTCGTTTTTCATAAGATTGGAACTTGTAGTTTTGCGTCTTCAATGAGCGACCTAAAGAGTTGTTGCAGTCATTTTTACGTTTTTCCATTTCCCGCCAATTATGAGTCCTTTGCCTTCATCGGAGTTTTTCTCATCAATGCACCGGCAATCAAAATCTATATCTGTCCCAAATAGGACATTTTTCCGCATCATGAAGTCCGCAAAATGTCTTATTCCATGGTTAATGTTGTTTTTTGTTTCCCTTCCTGTTCAAGTATTTTCTCAAAACGACCTTGATATACCTCAACTTTCTATTAAGACACAATCTTACTTTCACAATCCGGATACTGGAACGTTTATTTATCGTAACGCAAAAGTTGAGTGGGAGGGAATTACTGTGGAAAGCACAGAAATCCATTACCACCCGGAAACAAACAGATTGACTGCAAAAGGTTATGTCCGGGTTACAGAAGGAGAAATTGTTGCGGTGATGGATGAATTGGAGATAAACGTCAAAGACGGTACTGGAATTTTTCGTGACACTATCGTTTATGATGCTTCAAACAAAGCATACATGACTGCAAAAGAAGTGCGGAGATTGGGAAAAAACCATTATGTGGCGCAAACCTGCACATTCACGACTTGTAATCCCAAATCTCCTGCTTGGGAAATTACAAGCAGTGAAGTAAATTATTATGTTCAAAACTTCTCATCATCTAGTGTTTCTACTTTAAAAGTTGGAGGAGTTGCTGTTTTTCATTTACCGTACCTTTCCTGGCACACTGTTAATCGTCGACAATCCGGATTTCTTCCTCCAGAATATCTCGTAATCCGGAGTAGTGTAAAAAAATGGGATTTAGGATATCGCTTTGGAATTCCATACTTTTGGGCAATTGATCAAGAACAGGATTTGACACTGACTTATGACTGGGTGGAGCGACGTGGACCAGGATTGCGTTTTGATTATCAATACGCATGGACTGAGGGAGTGAGAGGTGAAATCAAATACCAGGAATATTTTGAGCGTGGTCCACGTGATCCAGAGAATGAGTCCGGAAGCTTGAGTGCGGACGAGATAGAATCATCCGAATTGCATCCTCAACGCTTTAAATTCCAATTTAACCATAATCAACAACTGGATGGCCGGAGCCGCCTGATTGCTTCAGCTCTGGTTTACAGCGACAGTCAGTTTCAAAAGGAATATGAACTGATTGAGAATCCTGCCCCAAACACCGCACAAAATTTTTCTGCAAACATCAACAGACAATTTCCAAAAGGAAGTATCTCACTTTCTGCAACTCAAACCCGTGTATTCAGCGAATTAGCTTTGTTAAACAGAAAAATTGATCTCACACAAGTACAATATCTGCCTGCACTTACATTTCAATTTAGTGATGCATTTTGGCGTAGTGGAAAATCAACGTTGTCAGGTTCAGTCGATGGTTCTGTAATTCGTTATTACAGAGTACAAGGATATAATGGAGAAGGGATTATTGCCACTCCAAGTTTTAATTTTCAGTTCCCAGTTTTTCAGCTTTTTAACACCAGTTTTAAAATTGGAAAAAGATTTTCCAGTTTCAAAGTACGTGATCCGGATCTACCGGGAAGTGATGATGAATATGGATTTCAAATATTGGACGGAAAAGCGGAAATCAATACAACTCTATCGCGAATATTTAAACAAGAATCAGGAATATTCAGCCGTTTCAAGCACTTGTTGATACCACGCCTGCAATTCGATTACATCGAAGATGTACAGCAAATATCTGATTCCGGAGTTCCCTTCGGTGGAGTAATTTCAACACGTAGAATAACAACATTTCGGTTGGAAAATGTCTTGCTGGCCAAAAGACGTTACTTTGAGAGAAGCGTGAAACTAACATCTCTCTCATTAAACAGAATGCGCAGAAGGCACATGGATGTCGCCTTAATTCGAAAGTTAGGACTGATTCAAGGAAAGGAATTTGCTTCAGAAAAATTGTTTGTCGACCAGTTAGATAAGCTGTTTGGCGGTACATTAAGCGCTCAACAAAAAGACACTATCCTGGCCTATGCAGAGAAAGGAGTAGTTCCACTTATTAGCAGCCAGATACAAGGCCAGACTCGTGAAGGAAAGAGTTGGAACATGGCAAGTTTAAACTTTGTTCAGCATTATGATGTCTTAAAAAAAGATCCAGATTTTCAGCCAATCGGTCCGGCAGTAAAGGGGAATGAAACTGATTCAGGCCAACCATTATTACCTCTAAGGACTACTTTGAGTTTCAATCCCGGCCCGGGTTTTTCCATAAATTATTTCAATCGATATCACCATCAGAAACGCCAGGTTGTAGAATATTCCGCAGGTTTTGGTTTCGGCGTTAGCGATCACAACAAAGCATCGGTGAACTTCCATAAAAACGAATTTGCCTATCAAACACCTTATGGTAATGATGTAGCTACTGCCAACACATTTGGTTTCAGTAACAGCTTTGAAGCAAGCGATGAATTAGCATTTGGATTTTCTGGAACTGTAAATTTAGATGCGGACAGTTACACTTTTCGACGACGTCTGACTTCAAGTGCTGTTACTTTGGATTACCGTCCTGACTGCTGGAACATTAGGCTTGCCCTGACAGAAAGCGTTGACAAAACGACAACCAGTAGTGGACGTGAAAAAGAATACATTAACCGGACTCTTTATGCCTACATAAACCTGGGCGGCATTGCGCTTCCGGAACAGATTTTGCCGGATATGGAATAGTTAAATGAGCAATTATGATCACTTAGAAAATTGTAGAATATTTTTTTTTCATATTTTCGGTAAATACACGAAGTTTCTATTGATGCTGTCCTTTTGCAATTTATTTGCGGCAGGAAGTTATGCTCAGAATAATGATACTCCTGCGCCCAGCGAAATGGATAACAGCAGTCTTGAATCACGAATTGCAGCACCGGAACCTGAGTTCTTTGTTTCCGGAACATCCTCACGCTGGCAGGGGTTCTATTTTGGTGTTGGTTTCCGGAAAGTCAGGCTAAAAGTTGCAGATGATGTGATAATTTCAGATTCGGATGGAGAAGCAAACGGAATCGGTGTTAATTTGGGATATTTTTGGGATGAGCAGGTTATAGAATATGAACGGCAAATATCGATTGTTGAAGTTTCAAAAACTATTTTTCATGATGGAAAATCTGGACAAAGATTAGAAATAATCCAAAACAATTTTTGGTATTCTCTTTACCCAAAAATCAGTCGAGACTTCTATTTGCACTATGGTGCAGGTGTACAATTTACCAAAACGCGTTTTGCTGCAATCGGAAGCAACAAATCTTTTGAGGATGAAATTGCATTAGGAGTTGAAACTGGAGCCTCTTATTTTGTCACATCTAATTTCTTGTTATATTATCGTTTTTCGGTTGGTCAACAGATCCCCTTTCTTTCCGCCACAAATTCAAGTCCTTTTTTGAAACAAAGTCAACTGCATACTTTTTATCTAAATTATTACTTCCCACTCTGACTTGTTTTTCAGATTTTCAGATTTTTCGCACGATAATCTGTGACAAGTTTTTTAAGCGTTCTATTCATAAGTTCTTCCTTCTCCTCCTGAATTAAAAACACTGGGTGGAGCCGTTTGTTCCGAACACTGACTATTGTCTAATGGACACCGTTCGCACGTCTGATTTACTTTCTCCACTACATTTTCAAATGTGATCCCAAAAGCTGAAAAGCGAATGAACCTAGAACTGATGAAGAAAAAAACAGTTCAGAGATTTGACCGAACAGACCAGTCATGCTGATGGAAACCAAGTCATCGTATTCAACTCCTAATCCTTCAGCTAACATCATTATTTTTTCTGCTTTAGGATACTTTCCCCCTTTTCTATTTCATTAATATAAGAAGCAGATAACCCAGTCAGTACGGCAAGTTGTTTAAGACCAAATCCTTTTTATTGTCTAAAACAGCGGAGCTTCATCCCAAAAATATAACGTAAATTAAATTTACCTGAGTTAGATGTCAGCTCTGGTTTATTACGCATCTTTTCCCAAATTATTTAGTTTCAGTACCTGCACAAACTCCATCTTTTCTTAATTTTTCGATTTGTTTCAAATTATAACCAAGTTCTTTCAAAATAATATCCGTTTGCTCACCAAGCTCTACACCAATGTGCAGATATTCTGGTTTGCTTCCGGAAAACTTGAATGGAGATGCAATTTGTTTTTGAGAAGAACCATCCGGAGCCGGAACATCTGTAATCATTTCTCTGGCTTTAAACTGCTGATGTTCCATAGCTTCCGGAAATTCCAAAACCAATTCAACGCACGCATCGCAATCGGCAAAAACAGGTTCCCATTCAGTCCACGGACGTTCCAAAAATCGATCCCGGAGTATCCTCTTTAGACGCCTTTGTGCTTCCGGATCAGTCAATTTTGTTTTGAACAAAGTTTCCGGAAGCCCCATAGCATTTATCAATGCAGCAAGAAATTGAGGTTCCAAACTACTAACAGAAACCCAGCGACCATCTTGCGTTAGGAAATAATCATAAATAGTTCCTCCATTGAGCCAGGTTGATTCTGGTTCTGCTCCCGGTCCTCCTGCCAGCCAGTTTGCACTTTCAAATACTTTCATGCTGAACAAAGCATCTGCTATACTTATATCGACACTCTGTCCTTCTCCTGTTTGCTGGCGATGAATTACTGCTGCTAAAATTCCCATTACTACATGATATGAACCTCCAGCAATGTCCGCAATCTGAATACCCAGCGGCACAGGTGATTCATTTTTTCGACGACTGTAATTACTTATTCCGGAAAGAGCGAGATAATTCAGGTCATGACCGGCACGGTTACGGTAAGGTCCGGTTTGCCCATAACCAGTCAGTGAACAAAAAATGAGTGCATGATTGTGTCTGCGGAGTTCCTCATAGTCCAATCCCAACCGCTTCATCACCCCAGGACGAAACTGTTCCAAAACGATATCATATTTGCTGACTAATTTTTTAACAATTTTGACGGCATCAGGATTTTTCAAATTTAAGCAAATGGAGTTTTTGGAACGATTAATTGTCGCATGAGTTGCTGAACCACCTTTTACTTGAATCGGCAGCATTCTCACTAAATCCGGTCGTGTGGGAGATTCTACCCTTAAAACCTCAGCCCCTAAATCTGCAAGTATCATCGAGGCAAAAGGACCAGGCAGTAACGTCGAAAAATCAAGAATTTTTAATGAGGAAAGGAGAGCAGACATATTATTCCAGGGCGACCACAGCTTCTGCGATAATGGTCTGTGCCTGTGGGGTGTTTGTCTGTAACTCAATGCGTACCAGTTTTTCTCCGCCTTCCTCAAACTTTTCAGTAATTTTGCCTGTGCAGGTTACTATGTCACCGATATGAGTCATTGCAGTGAAACGATTTTTCCAGCTCCTCAGAGTAGATTGTGGAACCCAGTTGGTGATCATCCTGGCCAGGTATCCTGTTGAAAGCATTCCGTGTGCAATTACGTCATCAAGTCCAGATGATTTAGCAAAATCAATATCCACGTGAATCGGATTATGGTCTCCGGAAGCACCGCAATAGAGTGCCAGCGTATGCCGGGTTACTGGAGGAGTGATTAGAGCAGGAATTTCTTCTCCTACTTTTAGAGAGTCGAATGAAGGTATTTTCATATTTTTTTCATTTATGATGAAAAACATAATTGGTGCGGGTTTCAGCTACAATTTCACCTGCCTGATTGGTGAAAGTGTTTTCTGAAATCACAAACTGTAAAGTTCCTTCTTTTTTATCAATGATATCAGTAATTTTTTTGCAGACAGTGATTTTATCGCCTGCATATATTGGTGCAAAGTATTTGAAATTTTCTTCTCCGTGCAGCAATTTTTCCAGGCTTTCTCCCAACAAACTCATAAATGCCACCAAATCCAGTGCGTCTATTTCCAGCATAAAAGGAAAAGTTGGAGGTGCCAGCAATCCCGGAAGTCCAGCAGCTATTGCTGCATCCGGATTTGTATAAATATCCCCAGTTTCCCCAAGTGCTTTTGCCAAAAATTTTAACCGCCCCTCTTCAACTGGTACAGTTACTGGAAGGAATTCATAGCCTATGTGTTTTTTGTCAATCATGTTTTCAGTGTAAATTTGCCGTGTTATTGCTCATAAAATATTTTTTGCATTTCTTAATTGGTTTTTTTACAAATCATTGATGATACACGTGATATCTAACTTTTTATTTCTCAACTACAAATGTTAGTAGAGTATATCACAATCTTTTGCAGAACTCAGAAAGGTGCGGAAGTTCCCTTTGACAGAGAGTACTTGCACAAGCTTCAATTTTGTTAAGATTCGGTCTTGAAGCCGGCGGCATGTTTTTTGTGCGGTTACGTACCTTCAACAAACACTGAAGCAACCGCTGTTCCTGCTGTTTGACACTCATTTTTCCTCCAATACAGTAAGTACGCGCCACGTTAAAAGTTGACCATGCTGGTAGACGGTTCAGCTCAAAAACCAATGATTTCCGTATGTCTCTTAAATGTTCTGAATATTTTGCTTCCTGTCTGTTTGTGCTGCAAACTGAAACAGATTTTTTGCTGCTGTTCAAAGATAACAATGAAAACCGACTGGCAATCAAGAACATCGAGGTCATTCCTAAAAAAACTACTACTGCAATCATCAACCAAATCAGCCACTTTTTCCAATTTTTTGACGAAACTTTTTTGGTTTTTCCGTCTTGAAAACTAAGCTGAAAAAACTGCACTCTTCCATCTGCGGATTCTTGGTTCAAATTTGGCGTTTGTTCATGACCGAGAACTGCTCCTACCAATTTTATTTCTGCAATTTCTGGAGCAAGCATTTCATTTGTCAAATTTGAAATTCCTGCCAGATCATGTGCATAGCGTTGAATTAGCTGCAGAACTTCTGGTTGTTGACGCCAATTTTCCCGATTTACTTCCTGAGATGTCACGTCTGCAAGGTCTGTCCTGGTGAACATCTTGGCTTTCCGCTCTTTCCCTACACCTGTGTCACATACGCCAATAGGACGCCATTGAATGTATTTTAGTCGGGATATATCAGTCATGTTGAGGGAAATGGGAATCCCCAATGCAGGGAGGACTGAATAGGAAAAGAATTGATGTGCTTATCAATATAATGACTGGCTGGGGCGGCAGGGATCGAACCTGCGTATCACGGGATCAAAACCCGATGCCTTACCACTTGGCTACGCCCCAAATAACCAATAATTAAGGCTTCTTATTTTATCTTGGCAATGAAAATTTGCAAGAGATTTTCTGAGTAAAAGTTATTCTTCAACAATAAATTCAAATCCCAATAAAGAAAAAGTGAAGAGAATAACATCAAAACCTATAAGCAGTTTCCACCAGGACCAGACTTCCGCAGGATGAGAGCCAAAAAATAGAAAATCCGTAAGACGGACAACACATAATAGACTTGGAACCATCAGGGGAAAAATAAGAATCGGTAAAAGCATTCCTTTCCCACGTAAAGTTGATGTCATTGCAGTCAACAAAGTTCCTAATGAACTGAATCCAATTGTCCCAAAAAGAATAACCATTAAAAACTCTAACCAGTTTATTACCTCAATCTCGAAAAGAAACAGGCATAGAGGGATAAACAAAAGCTGCGAAATCAAAAGGAACAAGGTATTTGCCAGCATTTTACCTAAAAATAAAACACTACGTTCTACTGGTGCCAACAACAACCCTCCCATGCAGCCAGTTTCCATTTCCTGCATAAAAGATTTTTCCAGTCCAAGCACACCGCTCATCAGGAACACAATCCAGATAATACCTGGAAGTGCCATCTTAAATCTGTCTGGTTCCTCTCCCATCGCAAATTGAAAGACCAGCAAAGTCAGAATTGCAAACAAGAGCATTGAAAGCAAGTTGTCTTTACGTTTCAAATCAATCAGTACATCTTTCCAGACCAAAATTAAAGTTTGTCTGAAAAACAATTTCATGATGAGGATTAGACTTTAAGGAAGAAGTGGAGAAAATATTTAGGCGGCTTTTTCTTTGCTAGAAGTTTTAGCAATTTTATTTGAATTTGATTCCTTCTTTTCTGTTGTTTTTAATTTTTCAGCAACTGGCGGCTTTTCCCCGGTAGTCGACTCCTTACTTGATGTGGAACTGCCTTCCTTTCCGGTTCTTTCTGTGTTTTCTTTTTCAGCCACGTTGCTGGAATATCCATCTTTGTACCAGCCACCACCTTTAAGGTGAAATGAACTCATCGAAACCTGGCGTTGTGCACTGTTTTTCCCGCAATCCGGACATTCTTCCAAGGAAGGTTCACTGAATTTTTGCACTTCTTCAAACTGGTATCCACAACTCGTACAGAGGTATTCGTAGATTGGCATATAATTCTCTTTCTGCTACAATTAATTTTTACTACAGCTAGGAAGACTATACAAACAAACAAACAAATTGTCAATTCAGAGTTACCCGGAGACTTGGTTTGAGTAAAAGAAAATTAGAAGCTACTAACCTGAAAAAGTCATATCAGGGCAGACATGCGGTCAAAGGTATCTCTCTTGAAGTCACTCAGGGACAGGTCGTTGGCCTTCTTGGTCCTAATGGTGCTGGTAAGACGACAGCTTTTTACATGATAGTTGGTGTACAGCGTCCGGACGAAGGAACCATCTTTTTGGACGGTCATGATATCACAGGATACCCCATGCATAAGAGAGCTAAAGCCGGCCTCGGTTATCTTTCTCAAGAACGTTCAATTTTTCGAAAACTCACTGTAGAGGAGAACTTGATTGCAGTGTTGGAAATGCTTCCGCTGAGTAGTTCAGAAAAAAAAGATCGTCTAGACTCTCTGCTAAACGAACTTGGAATACAGCACGTTCGAAAAATAAAAGGATATGCGCTTTCTGGTGGAGAAAGCAGGCGCGCAGAAATAGCACGTGCACTTGTGCTTGAACCAGCGATCATGTTGCTGGATGAGCCCTTCGCAGGTGTGGATCCGATTGCAGTTGCTGATATTCAAACAATCATTAGACAACTTTCAAAACGCAATATCGGAGTATTAATCACAGACCACAATGTCCGAGAGACTTTCGGAATTATCGATTACGGCTACATTATGAATGAAGGAGAGTTGTTAATAGGCGGAACTCCGGATGAATTAGTCGAAAATGATCAGGCCAAAAAAGTTTATCTCGGCAAGTCTTTCTCTATGTAGGTTTGACTTTTTCCTCAACTTGGAGTGAACTTAATACTAAGCATATTAAGATCATTTCTTAATCAATCAATTTTGAAAATAATTTTCATAACTCTAAGAAAGTAGGATAGCGAGGATTCATGGCAATGCAGATGAAAATGCAGATGAAGATGAGCCAGCAGCTCATCATGACACCTCAACTTCAACAAGCCATCAAACTCCTTCAATTGTCTCGTGCTGAATTGGAAGAGTTAATTGAACAAACTCTAATCGAGAACCCTGTTCTTGAAGAAGGTATAGATATGGATACCTTCCCTGACAAAACAGAAGATTCACAAGAAACCAAGGAGACTTCAGACAATCCTGAAGTAGTTACCGATACAGACGAATTCGAAACTGCCCGTGAAAACGAACTGAATAATAAAGATCAGGACGAAATTGATTGGCAGCAGTATATTGAACAAGTAGAGCAGTTTGGAGGTTATCAGGAACGTCGATATAATGCTGTTTCAGGCGACGAGGAAGGCCCCTCAATTGAAGCCACAGCCGCACAAAGAGAATCTTTAGCAGATCACCTGGTATGGCAGTTAGACATGCTTGAACTTTCTCCCCTTGAATATAAAACAGGTGCATACTTGATTGGTAACATAGATGATGATGGTTTTCTGGTAACCAGTATCCGAGAACTGTTAGAATCACAGTATGATTTATACGAACTAATTATTGCACAACATAAAAGTGGTGAATTACCTGAACTACCAGAAGTTGATCCTGATTTGTTAGACCTGAAATTTAAATCTGGGAAATCAACACAAAAGAAAAAAAAGAAAAAAGAAGAACTTTCTAGCTTTGATGAAGAAGAGATTATTCCGGAAGAAGAACCAAAAAAGCTTGAAGTTCCATCGGCAGTCGGTGCCTTTGTAGAATATGTATTGGGTAAAATACAACAATTCAATCCGAACGGGGTTGGCGCCAGAAGTTTACAGGAGTGTCTGTTAATTCAGTTGGATATTTTGGGCGAAAATGACAGTTTGAGTACCCGCATAGTCAAAAATGACATGCCGCTACTGGAATCAAAAGATCTTAAAAAAATTTCCCGCAGACAAAAACAGGATATCGAACAAGTCATTGAGGCTTACCGTTTGATAATGACTCTCGAGCCAAAACCTGGAAGAGAGTTTATTCCCAATCCATCACATCATTACATAATTCCTGATGTCTATATCTATCAAAAAGATGACGAATATAAAGTTGCGCTCAACTCCGCGGGTATGCCACGTCTACGTATCAGTAATTATTATAAAGATTTGAGCAACACTATGGAGGATGACGGTAGCCTCACAAAAGATTATATTTTAGAAAAAGTTAAAGCGGGTCAATGGCTGCTAAAAAGTATAGAGCAGAGACAAAAAACTATTTACCGTGTGACTAAAAGCATACTCCGCTTTCAAAAGAAATTCTTTGTAAAAGGTATCCACTTTTTGCGACCGCTTGTGCTGAAAGATGTTGCTGAAGATATTGACGTACACGAGTCGACGGTCAGCCGGATCACCACCAATAAATATGTTCACACTCCTCAAGGAATCTTTGAATTAAAATATTTCTTCACAAGTGGTATTGATCAAGGTAAAGGAGAAGCAGTTTCTTCAAAACGGATAAAAAATATGATCATGCAAATGGTGCAAAAAGAAAATCTTAAATCACCTTATACAGATTTGCAGATCGCAGATATTCTGGAGCGTAAAAGTGGAATTAAAGTTGCTCGTAGAACTGTAGCAAAATATAGAGAAGCCCTCAACATCCTTCCTTCAAACAAACGTAAACAACTTTTCTAGAACCTTCATTCAGAAAAAATTATGGGAATCATCTCTCGACTATTTAATCTATTTCGAGCAAATGCTAATGACATGCTGGATAAAGCGGAAGATCCAGAAAAAATGCTTCAGCAAATGCTTTCTGATTTGGAAGTGCAAAAACAGAAAGCTAAAAAGCAAATGACTGAAGCTTTAGCTTTACAAAAACGTTTGGAACGCGACACAGAAAAAGAACATAAAAAAGCGGATAAATGGGAGCAAAAGGCTATCCTTGCTGTCCAAAATGAAAAAGATGATTTGGCTAAAGAGGCCCTGACACGGAAAAAAGAATTTACTATCCGAGCTACTGATTATGAAAAACAACTTGAAATGCACCGGAACAATGCGGATGCCCTAAGGAGCAGTTAACAAACTTTGGAAGATAAAATAGATGAGATTAAACGCAAGAAGGGAATCTTATCTGTAAAACAAAAACAGGCAGAAGCTCAGGAAAATATTTATCAAACTATGGAAGGTCTAGGAGACACTTCCGGTACAATGGAAACGATTGCACGAATTGAAGAAAAGGTGGAAAACATGCAGACTAGAGCTGAAGCTTATCAGGAAATCAGCATGGAATCTGGCAAAGACAGTTTGGAAAGTAAATTTGAGGAATTGGAACATGATTCCTCTGATATGGAATTGGAATTACTTGAATTGAAAAAACGGGCTGCGCTTCCTGCTCCTCGCCAGGTTGCGGCGCGCGCGCGTCCGTCGCGTCGTCGAGCGCCTGATTGACGGGTGGACGCGCCTGCCCACGGAAATGACGCGCCACATCCTCACCTACATCTATCTTTATCCCGACCAAGGGTCCGAGTTGCTCCACATCAAAGTGACGGAAAACTCCATCTCGCGCCTGCCGCGGGCCCTCGCGTTCTTGCCGCGCATCAAACTTCATTTCTACCGCAACAGGCTCCAATACCCGCCGCCCGAGTTTGTCACGGGCTCGGACGGGCAGGACGCCCCGCAGACGGCGGCCGCCCGCTGCTTCCTGCTCTCGGCGTTCCAGTCGGCGTTCCAA
>OFJD01000031.1_pt1 | contig 14664 bp, 10 predicted proteins | sample 1540201 | NCBI WGS metagenome assembly OFJD01 (sample SAMEA104347394, study PRJEB22522) | marine metagenome | biome: marine biome; feature: marine water body; material: seawater | collected 2015-09-01T00:00:00Z | depth 229 m
CCTCCATACAGGGCAAATGAGGTAACTATCAGTATCGTAGAAAAAGTTGAAAACTCATTTAGAGAAAATTTATCATTGATGAAAAACAAAAATATCTGGATAATTTTCCCTAATAAAAAACATAAATTTGATGCTTGAACTGTGTCACTCTTAGAAAACTTTGACTCCAGAGAATAAATAATAAGTACAGGAGCCATAACATTTGTAAGGCCTCCTAAAATTCCTGCTGATAGTCCAAATGTACACTTTGAGAATTTTGGCTGTTCTCTAATCCATGAAAATTTTAACTTTATCTTTTCAGCAAACAAATAAATTATAATTACGACTCCAAGCAATCCCTTGAAAATTTCAGAGTTCACGGTTAGAAGTATTTGCGTTCCTACAGCACTTCCCAACATTGCAAATAAAGCCAGCAAAAAGTGACGACGTGCAGCAACTAATATGTTCCCTTCACTTATAATACTTATTAGATTTACCAGTAACGTTGGGATTAATGTCAGTACAATTGCGGTTTGAATATCGGTGGAAAGTGCCAACAAAGGTGTTGCCACCATAGGGAATCCAAATCCGATACTTCCATGAATAAAGGCTGCTAAGAGAAATACAACTGCAATAAATATTAAGGCTTCAGAACTAAAATCCATTAAATATTTTATTCACTTCTTTATTCTGGTGATTTCTCATTAACGCTTCGAATTGCCTGGAATGACAATGTAGCAGAGTCGTGATATTAAACAACAACCAAATGCCAAAAGGCCGGGGTTAATTTGAGCGAAGTTTGAAACGTTGGATTTTACCGGTGGCGGTTTTCGGCAATTCCGGTGGGAATTGAAACCAGCGCGGATATTTGTAAGGCGCGAGTCCTGTTTTACAGTGCTGCAGCAGTTCTCCGGACGTTTCTTCAGAAGCATCCGTTAGATCTTTGAGTACCACATGTGCCTCAGGTTTGATCAATCCGGACTCGTCTTTCCGGCCAACAACAGCGGCTTCCAGTACTTTTGGATGTTCCACCAGTTTAGCTTCAATTTCAAATGGTGAACACCATATTCCACCGACTTTCATCATATCGTCACTGCGTCCGCCGTAGATGAAATAACCGTCATCGTCCTGATGATAGGTATCTCCGGTATTGAGCCAGCCGTCCACAATTGTTGCCGTCGTCTTTTCCGAATTGTTCCAATAATATTTACAGGTAGAATCACCCTGAATCAATAAACGCCCCTCCTCTCCCTGTTGAACTTCATTACCGGTCTCATCAACAATTTTAGCAGCATATCCCGGAACCATGCGTCCACTGCTTCCGGCTTTTATGTCGTCTGCACGGTTGGAAATAAAAATGTGCAGTGCTTCTGTGGAACCGATGCCGTCCAAAATCACTGTTCCGGTTTGCTCTTTCCAGCGACTAAAAATGTTTGCCGGCAAGGCTTCACCGGCTGAAACTGACATACGCAGTGAGGAAAGATTCGGACTTACAGAAGTTTCATTGCCGGAAGATTCTAGTAACTGCAATTGTGCAGCGTAAAGAGTAGGAACGCCAAAATAAAGTGTCGGTTTGAAACGTTCAATCACATCAAAAGTGCTTTCCGGAGTGGGGCGTGCTGGGAACAAAACACAGCTTGCTCCGGACCACAAAGGGAAGGTCATACCGTTTCCCAAACCATAAGCAAAAAAGAGTTTTGCGGCAGAAAAACAAATATCGTCTTCACGTACTCCGAGTGTGTCTTTGCCGTAATGTTGACTGGTGACAACCATGTCACGGTGACTGTGAACCGCACCTTTTGGCCTTCCGGTGGTTCCGGAAGAGTAGAGCCAGAAACAGTCATCGGTTGCGTTCGCCGGAGCGGCTTCGAGTTTTGAGTCAGCGGACTGCGTTTGATCCAGAAAACATTCGGATTCGCCTTCGGTGAGCAAAATAATTTCCGGAATTGCTGAAAGCAGTTCCAAGGCCGGTTCGACTTCAATCCGGAATTCCGGAGAATAGATAACTGCGGCGCATCCGGAATCCTCAATCATGAAAGCATAATCTTTGGCCCGCAAAAGCGTATTGAGCGGAACCGGAATTATACCTGCTTTGATTGCACCCCAAAACAAATAGAAAAACTCCGCGGAGTCCTTTACCATCATCAACAGCCGGTCTCCTGAATTCAGTCCAAGATTTTTAAGTACATTTCCGGACTGATTTACTCTTTCTGCTAATTGTCCGTATGTGATTTCTTCACCTCCGGTTTCACGGATGATGACTTTATCTTTCCGGCCTTCCTGCAAATGACGGTCGATGAACGAAACCGCCACATTGAATTCCGGAGCAAATTCGATTTTTGCCGGAATAACTGATGTGTCGATGGAAACAGTATTTTTTTGCATTTTATCTCTTTTGTTTCAAGCCCTGATTTACACAGATTTGAACTAGTTTATTTTAGCCGCTAAAAACGCTAACAAACACTAAGGACATTATCTTCCTTCGAACTCTTAGCGGCTCAAATAAAAGAACAACTCAGTTTTATCCGCGTTGATCCGTGGTAATATTTGCGAGCCGATAAAATCAATTGAAACGCACAAACTCATATTCAAAAGGATGGCGATTGATTTTTCCTCTGGGAGGAGCAATCCAGCCGGCGATTTTTCCCGGTTCTGTAACCGGCTGCATTAAGGATTGGACATAGGCCTGGTCTTTTTGTGAGGGCAGCCATTCGCTATGACGACGATCCCACTCGGATTGTGTGATGATTTCACCTTCCGGATCAGTTTGAATTTCTGAAAATTGTCCAATACCACGATGAAATGCGCGGTGCGGTAGTTTCAAGTGAAAATCAATACCTGCATCCTCAATAGTCTTGTTCCAGCGTCGTACACCCAAATCACAGTCATTGATGTAGTCATCACGCAAGCGCTCGTTGACCGCATTTAGAGCAGGCACCTCTGTATTGACAATTTTTTTACTATTCAGTTCCAAAATGGAATAACTTGAATCGTGAAGCAAATGGTCATCATTAATTTTTGTTTCTCCGAAACGTCCTTTGATACCGGTATTGTAATAGGTAGCCGCGTTTGTGGAGAGTTCCTGGCCAAATAAATCGGTAGAAATACTAAAATGAAAATTAAGGTATTTCTGTATGGTTTCCAAATCAATACCACCGTACAGTCGAACTCCGTCAGTTGCACCTGTATTTTCGGTTTTGTGTTCTTTCATCAAATCACAGGCTCTTTGAACAATACGCCCTACGCCGGTTTCTCCGACAAACATGTGATGTGCCTCCTCTGTCAGCATAAAACGACAAGTACGGGACAATGGATCAAATCCGGATTCGGCCAGCGAACCCAGTTGGAACTTACCATCGCGATCGGTAAAATATGTGAACATAAAATATGAAAGCCAGTCCGGAGTCTCTTCGTTGAAGGCTTCCAGAATCCGGGGCTTGTCCGGATCTCCTGAATGCCGCTCCAGCATGGCTTCTGCTTCTTCACGTCCATCACGCCCAAAATAGCCCTGTAACAGATACACCATGGCCCACAAATGTCTGCCTTCCTCAACATTGACTTGGAACAAATTACGCAAATCATAAAGTGAAGGACATGTTTTTCCCAAGAGTCTTTGCTGTTCTACAGAGGCAGGTTCCGTATCACCCTGAGTAACAATCAGCCGACGCAATTCGGAACGGTATTCTCCCGGGACTTCCTGCCAGGCCGGCTGTCCTTTGTGAATTCCGAAATTTATGGTCCTATCAGAATCAGAAGGCGTGAGGAAAATGCCCCAGCGATATTCTGCCATTTTTACATAATCGAAATGCGCCCAGCCTTCCTTTTCTACACTGACTGCAGTCCTGAGATAGACGTCGAGGCCAGTACTATTTTCTGGACCAAGTTCATCCCACCATTTCAAATATCCAGGCTGCCAGCGTTCCAGTGCCCGTTGAAGACGTCGGTCACTGCTTAAGTTGACATTGTTTGGAATTTTTTCGCTGTAATTTATTTTCATAGACACCTATGTATTTTTTGTTATCCTGTAAGAGAACTTAACAGTCACGAGTTTTATCGTTTTATCCCTCAGGTCTAACCATTCAGTCGATATGAAATATAGAATGTCCTATTATCAAACCCGTTTTTTATCGAAACCGGCCTGTTTACCGGTACCATATAGTTTAAGCGCGCCCTGCTCGCCAACTGCGTTTGGACGCTGAAAAATCCAGTTCTGCCACGCAGTCAACCGACCGAAAATTTTCGTTTCCAAAGTTTCCGGACCAGCAAAACGCAAAGATGCTTCCATTCCGGTGAGTGCATCCGGTGAAAAACTGGCGCGTTCTTCAACTGCAATCCGGACTTCATCTTCCCAGTCAATGTCATCAGGAATAAAAGTCACCAGACCCAACTCATCTGCAAAAACTGCATCCAGATCCTTGCCGATTTCTGCCCGGACATTTTCCACATTTTCCGGATCATTAAGAAAACGGGTCTGCAAACGTGTCAATTCGTTGCACATTGGCAATGGACCAAAATTCATTTCAGTTGAACGAAGCATAGCCGGCACTTCATTGCCTCCTTCAAAAGTACCGTCCAGCATGTAACTCCGGTCTGCGGCAAATACCAATTCGAGCAAAGTGCCCGCAAAACAACTTCCAGGTTCAATCAGGGTGACAAGACTGCGTGATGCCAGATCAAGACGTTTGAAAACCCGTTTGATATTCAAAATTATTTCACGTACCAGCCAATGCTCTTGATGTCGGATCAAAGTTTGATCGATAATAGTGATTTGGTCTGCTTTGCCTTGTGTACGCAAAACCCAGGTGCCTAGTTCCAATTCGTTAAAAGATAAATGCATAATTGCATCGTCGAGTTCACGTGCCATTGCTAAAGGCCAGTAGTTTGCCCCGGCTGCATGAATGCTTTCCAAATCAGTCGGCAAATCTCCATCGGGAGCGTGAATCGTGAGATTTACGATTCCGGATTGCCGCTCGTATTCGACACTCACATGATCATAAGTAATTCTATTTTCTTCAATTTTGCGGTTTAGCGGATTGAGAGCAATGCCTTTTGCGTCAGTTGGACGTGATGATTTGTTTGCAAACTCAATGGCACGTTCCTCTACTTTTTGCTCAAATTTGGAGCGGGGTACAAGTTCGTCTATCAACTTCCAGTTTTCTGCTCGTTTGCCGCGTATTCCCTCTGTGACAGTGCAAAAATAGTCGGCATGATCGCGGCGTACTTTGCGTTTATCGACAATCCTGGTCAAACCACCAGTCCCTGGAAGTACAGCTAAAAGTGGAACTTCCGGTAAAGAGACAGTACTGGATCCGTCATCAACCAGCATGATGTATTCACTCGCCAGTGCTAATTCGTATCCTCCTCCGGCAGCAGTTCCGTTGATGGCAGCGATATATGTTTGTCCTGAAAACCGACTTGCGTCCTCAATTGAGTTTCTGGTTTCGTTTGTAAATTTACAAAAATTCACTTTGTGTGCATGAGTAGAAAGACCGAGCATTTTTATATTTGCTCCTGCACAAAAAACTTTATCCATTGCTGAAGTAAGAACAACAGCTTTTATTTCCGGATGTTCGAAGCGTAAACGCTGCACTGCATCATGCAGTTCGATATCCACACCCAAGTCATCAGAGTTAAGTTTTAATTTGTATCCGGAATGCAGCCCTCCATCTTCGTTAACTTTCAACTTTAATGTTGCAATAGGACAGTCAAAATCTATAGTCCAGTGTTGATACTTGTCCGGGTGGGTGTTAAATTCTATCATTCTTTAAAATTTCTCCTCGTTATGAGAGAGTAAGTGCATCTGAACACAAAAATCCTTTGATTTTGAGTTCGATAAATATTATGATCATATTAACAGGAAGATATTCCCCAGTCCACTTTTAACCCGCCAAATGTCTCTATTATCTGAAACGGCTCTACCACCTGATTCTGAAACTTTCACTGCAGACGAATTAAACGAAGTTCAGGAACCAGCAAAAAAACGGGTATCTTTACATACACTTGGATGTCGCTTAAATCAGTCTGAAACTGGAGTAATAGCCCGCAGCTTTGAGCAGCAGGGTTATGCTGTGGTTCCTGACTACGCTCGGGCAGATGTTTACGTATTAAATACCTGCACGGTTACAGAACACAGTGATGCCAAAAACCGTCAAATAATCCGTAAACTTCACCGTCAAAATCCAGAGGCGATTATCGCCGTTGTCGGCTGTTATGCTCAAATAGATCCGGAAGCCATCGCAAAAATTGAAGGGGTTAGTCTGGTAATCGGCAGTGAAGAAAAAATGCGGATAACAGATTATTTGGCTCAAATCGATTCCCAAAACACAGTTTTAATCGTCCGGCCCAAAATAAACAAAACGACCTTCACTGCTCCTGTAATTCCTCACAGCTCAGCTTTATCTGACCAAAAACTGCGAAATCAAACTAAAACAAAAGAACGTGACGTGGTCCCCGCTAACTCAAGGCTTCAATTCTCTGGTACCACAACCTCTCATCAAAGCACTCGTACTTCGCTAAAAATCCAAGACGGCTGCGATTTCATGTGTGCATTCTGCATCATACCTTTTGCAAGAGGTCGATCCCGTTACCGAGAATTCTCGAATTTGCAGGAAGAAGCCAGGATGCTAGTTCAAGAGGGCATACGGGAAATTGTAATTACCGGAGTCAACGTTGGAACATATAAAACTGGAAAACGGACTTTAGTGGACGTAGTTGATTTTCTCAACACTCTTCCGGGACTGTCCCGGATCCGGATCAGTTCAATCGAACCAACCACAGTTCCGGAATTACTTTTTCAATATATGTCAGACTCGCAGCATAAACTGGTACCGTTTTTTCATCTGCCTTTACAATCCGGATCTGACATTATTCTGCAAAAGATGAAGCGCCGTTATTCTTCCGCAGAATATACAGATGAAATATGGCGAGCATTCGAAAGTGTCCCGGACTTGTGCATCGGTACAGATGTGATGGTGGGGTTTCCTGAAGAAAGTGAAACTGAATTTAAAAGCACTCTCAAATTACTTAAAAAACTGCCTCTAGCATATTTTCATGTTTTCCCATTTTCAGCCCGTAATGGAACACCGGCATTCAAGATGAAAGAACAAGTTCCCCCAACTGTCAAACAGCAACGAGGTGAAAAGTTGCGTTTGTTAAGCACAAAAAAACGTCGTGTATTTCATCAGAAATTTTTAGGACAATCACGAGAAGTACTTTGGGAATCCATGAAGCCGGATGGCACTATCAGTGGATACACAGACAATTATATCCGTGTAGTACTGAATGAATTATATAATTCTGATTTACGAAATCAGCTTCTTCCTGTCCGATTGAAAGAGCTTAAAGGGCAAACGATACTGGGAAAGTTTGAATCAGGTTAAAAACATATGTTAACTATTGTAAGTTGGAATATTCAGTATGGCAAAGGAGTAGATGGACACATCGACTTGAGCCGAATTGCCCGGGAAATCCTCATTGACGGATTTCCGGATTTAATTTGTTTACAGGAAGTTTCCAGAAACTATCCTGCCACCGACAACGGGAGTGATCAGGTTGCAGAATTGGAGAAGTTTTTTCCGGAATACGAATCTTTTTTTGGAGCGTCACATGACCGTTCAGGAGGATTTAACGGAGGAAGGCGACAGTTTGGGAACTTGGTGCTGACCCGGCATTCACCTATTCAAGTCCTGCATCACACGCTGCCCTCACCTGCCGATCCAAAAGTGAAATTTATGTCGAGACAAACAACTGAACTTGTGATTCCCACTAGTTCTGGAGCATTTCGGATGATGAATACACATCTAGAATTTTTTTCAGAAAAACAAAATTTGTCACAAGTCCAGCGTATCCGTGAGTTGCACGAAGAAGCCTGCATTCAATATAATGAACCTGGACTGGATTTACCGAATACTCCGTTTGAGAGAGTTGATCGTCCAGAAAAAATGGTGATTTGCGGTGATTTTAATTTCACACAGGACAGTGTTTCTTATCAGCGAATGACCACTCCGTTTCCCGACAAAGTTCCGAATTTGTTTGACGCCTGGAATGTAGTTAATCCTGATGGGAACAGGAGTCCAACCTGCGGAGTGTTTGATCACAAACAATGGAAAAACGGTCCACACTGCCGTGATTATTTTTTTCTCAGTGAAAATTTTCTTCAGCAAATTCAAGAATTTTCAGTTAATACCAAAACCAATGCCTCTGATCACCAACCAATCCGCTTAACATTAAAGGTTTGAAATGTCACGCTGGATATTCCATCTTTTGAATACAATAATTATAGGATGTTCAGGTACAGTATCTCTCAAGGATACACCCAGATCATCCAGAGGCTATTACGTTTCTTGTCCGCCACATGTTTTTTACTGCTACCGCAAATCAGATCTAATTTGTAACAGAGGTTTTCGTGTTTTAAAAGTTGCTCGCTGGGAAGAAAGACCTGACATGATAATAGAGTGCAACTGATAAAACTAAAAAATCAGGTATTGAACGGAGTAAATTTAATTGATGAAAATGGTAGAAAAATAATGGTGTGCGGTTTGCACAATACTGGAAAGGAAAAATATATAGAAAATTTTTCCCAATGGACTTGTAATTTATTAGCAAGCTGCATAATATATAGCGATTGACTTTTAAGCATTGAAATCAGTTATCTGCTTGCTTTCTTATTATTAACACTGTAACGGACATAGCACTCGAAGATAACCATCTCATTGGTTTTCTTTGGTCTTCTGTTAAAAATGACAAATATAAGCCCGTATACTCGGGTTATTGCTGATTGTTTAGATTCACTTTCCAAGGCCAGTTCGGAAGAATCAAACTGCAACGTAAAGCAGGAAATGCAACTACTGGTGAACATGCTCCAGGGTAGGATGCTGGAACACATAAAACAGCGAGTCTGCAACTACTACCATATAGAACCCGGGGCACTGAATGAAGAGTTCTCTGTTTCGTTGATTGAAGTTTTTGCAGAGATCTTTTGTCTGTTTCGGAATAAATTTGAAGAAATGCCCTGGCTGGTAAACGAGATTGCGAAGCGTATAGTTGAAGTTGAATCACGCAATGGTTCAAACACAGAAAGGCACATCAATCAACTTTACCTCTCCATTTTCTGCAAATACTTCGAATATAAAAACATCGAAAAAATAATCTCCACCCTTCAAACAGATACACGTATCCAAAAAGCAATTTTTACTGTTCTTCCTGTAACCGCAAACTCTTCTCAAAAATATAGACCTGCTGTTGCAAGTAACTGATTTAAGTTTCTTAAGTTTTCCTGGAGAAATTTTTAATTTAAGTCTTAAAAACTCCTAAGTGCATTCAGGTGAGTAGCATACATTTGATGAGTAAGCATCTGTGCGAGGGAGCCCTTATTCTAGTCCCAAAACTTCCAGCATCTTTTCCCCAATTTCTGCAGGAGTTTTCACTACGTGGATGCCTGCCGCCTCCAAAGCATTCATTTTTTCAGCAGCCGTACCATGTCCACCTGAAATAATGGCACCGGCATGTCCCATGCGACGGCCGGGGGGGGCTGTTTGTCCTGCAATGAAACTTACAATGGGTTTTGAAACATTATCTTTTGCATATGCAGCAGCCTGTTCTTCTGCATCTCCACCAATTTCTCCAATCATGACTATGGCTTCAGTTTGCGGATCTTCTTGAAACAGTTTGAGGCAGTCAATGAAATTTGTTCCATTCACAGGATCTCCGCCAATACCGATACAAGTCGATTGACCCAAACCAACACGGGTGAGTTGTCCAACTGCTTCATAGGTAAGCGTTCCGGAACGTGAAACTACACCCACCGGTCCGGTTTTATGAATCGATCCGGGCATAATTCCTATTTTAATTTGTCCCGGAGTTATAATACCCGGACAATTCGGACCAATCAAACGGGATCCTTTTTGGTATACAAAAGAAACTGCACTCACCATATCCAAAACTGGAACTCCCTCGGTAATGGCAACTATTAAAGGAATTTCTGCATCTGCTGCTTCCATGATTGCATCCGCAGCAAATGGGGGAGGAACGAGTATCATCGAAGCATTTGCACCTGTAGCTTTAACTGCGTCCTGTACCGTGTTATAAATCGGTACACCTTCAAAATCCTGTCCACCTTTACCTGGAGTTACTCCAGATACTACGTTCGTTCCGTAATCTCTGCAGCCCCGAGTATGAAGCATACCTTGTGAACCAGTGATTCCCTGAACAAGTAACTTAGTATTATTATCGATAAGAACAGACATGAATTTTTGAATCCATATGGAGAAAAATACGTTTTGTATACCAGTATAGACGAGCTCATTCTATGAAGCAAGAAATCAGACAGGAACTGTGGATATTCTTACTACTATTGTAAATTATATTCCCCTATGTTTTATTTTATTTATATCTAAATTTCCAAAATTGTAGATCCAGTTGTTTTGCGACTTTGCAAAGCACGGTGAGCATTTGCCGCATCCTTCAGAGGATATGATTGATTAATAGATATTGATAGACGATCTCTTACTGCTTCGAACAGGAGAGAGCTAATTTCCGCGGTAAGCTCTGCTGTTGCTGTGTGTGGATAAAGACTAGGCCTGGTAATATAAAGAGCTTTTTTTGCCAACACTGCTACTGATAACTCAGGAGGAGGTCCTGAAGAAGCACCGAAAGACACCAAAAGGCCAAAAGGGGAAAGACACTTTAAAGATCCTTCAAATGTATCTGAACCAACACCGTCAAAAACAACTGGAACTCCTTTTCCGTCTGTTATCTCTTCAACGCCCGCAGTGAAATCCTCAAGAGAGTAATTTATAGTGTGATGGCATCCGTGAGCCTTAGCTATCTCAGCTTTTTCATCTGAGCTTACGGTACCAATAACTTCAACACCAAGTTTATTTAGCCACTGGCAAGCAATAAGTCCTACTCCTCCTGCAGCGGCATGAAACAATACTGTTTGACCTTTCTTAACTGGAAAGGTTTTATTAATTAGATATGATACAGTCAAACCTTTCAATAGTATTGCTGCTGCTTGAGAGTCAGAAATATAATCAGGTAGCTTAATTAACCTTTCTGCAGGGTATAAACGACTCTCTGCATAAGAACCAGGCGGCCCCATAACATAGCCAACTCGATCACCAACTTTAACATTTTCTACATCTTCTCCAATTGTGTCTACTACACCGACTCCTTCCATGCCTATGCTAGAAGGCAGGCTTAACGGGTAGCTTCCAGATCTTTGATAAACATCAATGAAATTCAAGCCAACTTTCTTTTGATCAATTAAAACTTCACCTCTTCCAGGATGCTGAGGTGGAATTTCTTCCCACTTCATGACCTCTGGGCCACCATGTTCATAAACAAGAATTGAATGAGACATTGATTTTTCTCTATAATTTAGATTTTTTCTTCAACTTCCTTTGGATGGGCATCATATCCACCAGAAATAATTAAGTCTTTTTCACGGTCCTGAGAATTAATAACAGGATGGGGCCTAACAGTAGAACAAATCCGGTTGACGAAAATGCCCAAAACCATGCCTCGGAGCTGTTATGACCTCCAAAAATATTGAGGACTAATCCAAAACCAATAGGCCCCAGGAAAGAACCAATGAAGCCTATGCTTGAATGGACGGCCATTGTAACTCCACGATTTTCCTCCAAAGCACTTTCAATTGCACCAGTGGTGATTGAAGCAGAATCTCCTGTAACAAAACATCCATAAACAAGGACAAGTGCAATCAACAAAGGTGCTGAAAGACCAATACTGTTTCCAACCACAACAGCTAAAACTGCTGAGAGACACATGATACTTACTACAACACGTATTCTTCCGTAACGCATTGCCAGTTCATTGCCGATGACGCTGGACGGCATTCCAAGAAGGACCCCAAAGAAAATTATGTTTGAAGGTTGAATTAAGAAACCACCAGTTACACCAGTCAAAGCAAATGTCAGGTAAACAACAATCCATGATCGGAATGCAAACAGTTCATAATTATGGGTTGTATAGCAGGCGATCCAACCCATTACATTTGAGTTTCTTAATACAGGCCTGAAGTCCAGTGAACGAAGGCCGGAACGAAACCCAACCCGGTTTGGACGATTTTCCAAAACTTTAGATACAATCAGCAGTGCCAGCAAAGCACATAAGCCGGCAATCCAGAAAGCAATTTGCCAGGGGAACCATTTGAGAATAGAGCCTCCAATTAAAAATGAAAGTGCACTACCGATACCAAATGAGGAGGTATAAAAAGATGTGGCACGAACCCTAGATGTACCAGAGAGACGGTCTGTCAGAGCTTTCAGCCCGGGCATGTAAGTTCCTGCCAGACCTATTCCTCCCAGGGCTCTGAATAACATTGCGCTCCAGTAACCCTCAACAAACAATGCGAATCCTATGCAACTGATAAGAGTAATCAAAACACCGGTGATGTATATTTTTTTCGCATCAATCCAATCGGTAAGGCTGACCAGAATCATGACAGATATCATGTATGATCCATAGTATATCCCGCTGATCCAGCCCGCATCAATACTGTCCAACTTCCATTCGGCTAAAAAATAAGGAAGCATGGATGAAAATGTAAAGACTCCCTGCATTGTCAGGATTTCTGCAATGCAAATCCAGAAAATGATCCGTATCGAGGATTTCTCTTGAATTAATGGCTTGGTTGTCATGTTTTGGACAACAATCTTAGGACTTGAATGAATATGACAAGGCTTTGTATATACCTATAAATAAGGTCAAAAAACCGGCAATTATCAATAAAAGGCAGATTGGACGCGATAAATATTCCAGCACATCATAATGGACCATTTGCATTCCCTGGGCAAAATTTTGTTCACCGATTTTGCCAAGAATAATACCTAACACAATTCCAGGGATAGAATAACCTGAGCGTCTAAGCAAAAAACCCATTATTCCAGTACAAAACATTATCATTACATCAAGCACCAGACCGCGTCCAATATATGAGCCAATACTTGCCAGCAGCAAAATCATCGGTGCCAAAAATTGAAAAGGTATTTTTAGTAGATGTAATATCGTCTTAGTTTCAATTAAACCTATGAAGAGAATTGATACATTTGCATAAAACATTGCAGCAAAAACGATCCATATCAACTCAGGAGAATTATAAAATACCAATGGACCTGGTTCCAGGTCGTGCATCTGAAAGACCCCTACCATTAATGCTGTCATAGCACCGCCTGGAAGACCGAGTGCCAGCAACGGGATCATTGCGGCCCCAGTAGCAGCATTATTAGCAGTTTCAGAAGATATCACCCCTTCTATATTCCCCTTTCCAAATGAATCTTTATTTTTAGACCAGCGTACTGCCTCACCATAGCCCATAAATGCCGCAAGGGTTGCACCAATTCCAGGAAGAATTCCGCAAAAAAAACCAACTAGTATGGATCTTAACACAGCAATTTTATGAGACCATAGTTCTAAAATAGTAGGGAAATCAAGACTAAGTTTAGGGGCTTTATACATGCCAACTGCTTTTTTTTCTGCTTGAACGAAAATTTCAGAAACTGCAAAAAAACCCATAATAGCAGGAACAAATGCTATGCCAGCAGCAAGATCAGAAATACCGAAATTGAATCGATTTATACCTCCAACCGGATCCTGGCCAATCGTAGCAATTAGTAAACCGAGTAACACAGACATCCAACCCTTCCACATGGTCCTTCCACCTACTGAGGAAGCAACAGCAAGGCCGAAAAATACCAATGCAAATATTTCTGGAGGCCCTATATTGGAGATTGCCCAGTTCGCCAGAGGTTCTGTTGCCGCCATCATTATCAACGCAGATGAGACACCACCGATTGCAGAACACAAAACTGCTGCTCCAACTGCTTTTCCAGATTGACCTTTGCGGGTCATAGGATACCCGTCGAATGCTGTTGGAGCATTTTCAGGAGCACCTGGTATATTAAACAGAATTGCCGTAATAGCTCCACCGTAAGTGCCTGTACAATATATTACCGCAAAAAGCATCACGCCTTGAGCTGGCTCAAGACTAGCTGTGAATGGCAACAATATAGCTGCAAGAGTTAACATACTAACCCCTGGAATGGCACCAAACAGCATTCCACCTATAACACCAAAGATAAATATTCCAATAGTGAAAGGATCCCCAAAAAGAGCAGCACTACCAGCAAGAAAATTATCAACCATCTGTAAATTAAAAATTAAGTGATTGGTGTAGTTTGGTATTTAGAGTCAACATGAACGCACTGAAATCATAGAATGGGGATACATTACCCTGAGGGAGTGGAGCATTGAGGATTACCATAAACAATAATATCAGAACTAAATATATGAATAATGTAATTCCTAAAATCCATTTTATCCGTTTTTCACCTAATAGCATAATTGTGAGAGCGATGAAAACAGGTGTCGCCGAATAGAATCCTACTGGTTTTAGCGACCATGAAAATATGAGCGGCAGAAAAAGTATTGCTATCAACTTCTTGATTGACCCAATACCATCATATGAAATTTCCTCTTCAACATCAGAAATGCCAACCCGTCCTTGCTGGGCTTCTGAACCTTTTTTGTAAAGATGGATAAAATTACCCAACGTTACCAGTAAAAGAAGGCCTAAAATTACTCTGGGCCAACCTGTGGCTCCGAATTTATATATTTCAATTTCCTGATTAAACTCAAAGGAGTACACAAAAAAGACTGCCACAATAG
>OFJD01000037.1_pt1 | contig 13358 bp, 13 predicted proteins | sample 1540201 | NCBI WGS metagenome assembly OFJD01 (sample SAMEA104347394, study PRJEB22522) | marine metagenome | biome: marine biome; feature: marine water body; material: seawater | collected 2015-09-01T00:00:00Z | depth 229 m
ATGCCAGTCATGAGTTAAATTGACAATGAACACTAATAAACTGACAATGGACAACAATTCAATAATGAAACCGTCCACTATGGTCTTTCAAAAATATTGAAATTAAAAACCGATTACAGGTTTAGCACATGAAACAACTTGATTTTCTACCTCTCCGGATCTCAATTCTGGTGGTTTCTGATTCTCGAACTGAAGAAACCGATACTTCCGGGAAAATACTTACTGAACGTCTCACAGAAGAAGGGCACATTCTGGCGGAAAAATGCATTGTGCCTGATGATATTTATCAGATTCGTGCAGTACTGTCCCGCTGGATTGTTGATCCGGCAGTAGACATTATCCTTAGCACCGGTGGCACGGGACTCACCGGACGTGACGGCACTCCTGAAGCAGTATTCCCTTTATTTGACAAAGTAATCGAGGGCTTCGGTGAGTTGTTCCGACAGATATCATATGATGAAATCTCCACCTCAACTATCCAGTCAAGAGTCACAGCTGGAGTTGCCAACGGAACTTATATTTTTTGTTTGCCGGGTTCTTCCGGAGCTTGTCGAACAGGTTGGGACAAAATACTAGTAACTCAACTTGATATCCGCAGTCGACCCTGTAACTTCGCAGAATTAATTCCAAGATTGACTGAAAAATAGTAAATAGGCTCAGTTGTCAGTTATCAAGCTTAACACTTTTAAAATACTGAAAGACTTCTTTCAATGAGTCAACAGTTCACTCTGTAGATTTTAATTTCCTGCTTCTGATGCAATAAACTCCTGTACCACAGGAACAAGTCGCTCCATCCCTTCTTCCATAGGACAGACAACCGGTAAGCTCAAACGCTCTTCCAGTTTTTGCTGTTCTGACTCCAGTTCTTTTTTAGTGAGTTCGTAACTGTTCAGTGTTATAGCCAAAGTTTGAGAACCATATAAACGAATCAGTTCCAATTCTTCCTCAATCGGCGGCATCGGCCAAAGTTTTCGATCATCATCAGTCAGATAATATTTCTGCTTTGGCGCATATTGTAAAATCACACCTTTGGCCAGTGCACTGCAAAGATATTCTGAACCGCATGGTCCGGAAGGATTACGTAAAGAAGACTGACCTTCAAGCAGCATCAAGTCAGGATTTTCCTCCTGATCACAACGAAAAATTGCCGCTTCCAGTTCTCCGCTGACAAAATCATTGAGGGTTGAATCAAGAATAAATCCATAGCGTCCACCTTGCAGTTTCCCGGTCTGCCCGGTGTAAATCATTTCGGTGCGAATGCCCTGCTTACGACAGGCATCTCTGAGCCAAAGACTTGAAGTACGCTTACCCAAGGCACAGTCCATTCCAAACATGGCAATTCTTGGAGCACGGACATTCAGGATATTTCCTGTCCAAAATGCGTGATCCTTTGCACTTTTGGGTTTTCGAATATCAAGCAATTTGGCCTGATTTTTCTCAGCTCTTTGTACTAATTCAGGATCATCGCTCAGATAGTGGTGCAGACCGTTTACAACATGCATACCACTGGACAGTGCTTCCAGTAACTCTATACGAAGTCCCTCGGGGATTACCCCGCCTTGAGTTGCAATCCCAATAATTGCGTATACACCACGTCCGCTTTCTTCCAAAGCCAGTTTATTTCTTGAACTTCTGGCTCTTAAAAATTCATTAATGGTTGCATGAATTGGGATGTCTAGCACCTGACCGTCAACGAGTTTTCCTGCATCCTGTCCGGCAAAGTTTTGATCGATGACTGCAAGAATTTCATATTGTTCTGAATTACGAATCAGACCAAATGCAGTCTTTGCGTTATGAGAATCAAACAATCCACTGGTGAGAATAATTGCTTCTTCTTTCAATGGAAATCTTTTTAAATAAGAGTTATGATGGTTCCGTTATAGGTCTTAAATCCACAATTTGTCGTTTCAACCGTAGGGATAAAATTCAATGATATTAGCGTAGTAGCATATGCAAGATTTCTCACTTCGCTCAAAATGACAAGGATTTAGAACTTATTACAGGTTCATCAGTTATAGTTATTTGATTATAGTATTATCGTACACTCCGTTTATTGCGCGGCCTGTTTGTCATCATACTTCAAGATTTTTTTTAGTAAAAGTGCATCTCCCAAAGGATTTATAAAATAATTTTTTCGGATGCCTGTTTCTTGATAACCTTGTTTGTAATACAATGCAGTTGCAGCTTTGTTTGCAGAATTGACTTCGAGCCAGAGTGATTCCAGATTAGCTGATTCCGCTAATATTTCCAACTGCTCTAACATAAATTGAGCCAACCCTTGTTTCCTCCAATCCGGCAGAACTGCTAATCTGAGGATTTGCAGTTCCGGAGGTACTGACTGGAAAGACAGCATTCCTACTTGAGCTGCAGTTGAAACTTGCAGCAGCCAATTTGAGAAAGTAGGCTGCTCCTGCATTTCCCGATAATCTTGTTCACTCCATGCAGCACTGAAGCAGAGAGAGTCCATTTTCATCATTTCTTTTGGCGAAGGCTGCAAACAAAAACTGATGCCCTGGACATGATGAGCTGAAGACGGAATCATCACTTCTTCTACTATTTTCTTGAAAAATAACTTGTAAACTACCAGATGATTAGCTATAAATATAGGTTTAATTTAGAATTTTATTAAAGAGAAGAGGAATCTGTCTGTCAGGGGATGAGGACAACAGAGCCGATTCTTTATGATTCACTTCAGAGCCAGTTAGTCCGATTACATCCCGCGGACATTTAACCAAGCCATCATAAGGAGATTTTATGGCTGTCATTTCAATGAAGCAATTTTTAGCAGCTGGAGTCCACTTCGGGCACCAGACAAAACGTTGGCATCCCAACATGGCGCCGTACATCTACGGCATAAAAAACGGTGTTCACGTCATCGATCTGCGTCAGACACTGACCAAGCTCAAAGAAGCTTACGAATACGTTAAAGCCTCTGCAGAAGAAGGACGGGTACCACTATTTGTTGGCACAAAAATCCAAATACAACGTATCGTTAAAGAAGAAGCCGACCGGTGTGGGTGCCCCTACATCAATTTTCGCTGGCTGGGAGGTTTGTTAACAAACTTTGGTACTGTAAAGCAGTCAATCGCACGAATGAAAACCTTTGAAGAAGTTGCTGGAGAAGACGGCAGTTACGAGGGTGTGATCAAAAAAGAAGCTCTGATGATGGAGCGAAAACGCGTGAAGTTAGAGCGTTCACTCGGCGGAGTGCGGAATATGAAAAGTGTTCCATCGATGCTTTTCATTACAGATTGTCATAAAGAACAGCTTGCATTGAAAGAGGCACAAAAGTTGGGAATACCAGTTGTTGGTATTGCTGATACAAATTGTGATCCTACCGGTATAGACTTCGTTATTCCTGGGAATGACGATTCCCCACGTGCAGTTGCCCTTTATGCAAACGTAATTGCTACTGCAGTCATGGAAGGTCTTGCTGCTCGAAAACAAACTAGAATAGAATCGATTACTGAAGAAAAAGCTGCTGCTAAAAAAGCAAAACCTGCTGCTAAAGCAAAGGAGAAAGAAACTTATGTTGTTTCTGAGGCGAAAGCTGAAGATGAGAAAAAACCTGAAGCAAAAGCAAAGGAGAAAGAATCTGAAGAAACTCCTGCCAAAATAAAAAAGGAGAAGACCGAAGCTGCTCCGGGACCAAAGTCTGCTGAAACAAAAGTGGCTGCCGAAAAAGCAAAGCCTGAAGTGAAAGCAAAGCCTGAAGTGAAAGCAAAGGAGAAAAAAGCTGAGGTTGTTACCGAAGTCAAATCTGCAGTGGAAAAAACACCAGCTAAAAAAACTTCTGCTACTGCAAAAAAAGCCGAAACTGCTTCCAGGAAAAAAGTTCCCGCAGCAAAAGCGACTAAGGCTAAAAAATCGGAAACAAAAAAATAAACAGTACCTACCAGATAATCTTTCCGGATTTACAACTTGTAAGTCTGGAAACCACATAAAAACTTAATAAGCATTGTAAGTATAAACAAGATGGCAGCGATTACAGCAGCAGCAGTAAAAGAGTTACGGGAAATCACCGGAGTTGCAATGATGGATTGCAAGAAGGCCCTCGTTGAAGCAGACGGAGATCTGGAAGCAGCACAAGATTATCTGCGGAAAAAAGGACAGGCAAAAGCCCTGAAAAAATCTTCCCGGGAAACCAGTGAAGGTGCGGTAAGCTTTACAGTCAGTACAGATGGGAAACGTGCCGGTTTGGTAAAAGTTGCCTGCGAAACTGATTTTGTAGCACGTAACGACATATTTCAGGATTTTATCAGCAAACTTGCAAATCAAGTGTCTGAGCAAGGCGGGGAAAATGTTTTACAACAGACATTAGTCGAAGGTGAAGGCAGTGTTGAAAGTTTGTTGACAGAAAAAATTGCTGAATTAGGTGAGAACATGCAGATTCTTGACTGCAGAAAAATGGAAATAAGTAATGGTGTTCATGGAGGATATATCCACAGCAATGGCAAGATCGGAGTTGCGGTACCACTGGAAACGGACAAACCTTGTGACGATGAACGCCTGAAGACATTGGCCCGTGACATTGCCATGCACATTGCAGCATTTCCTGCAGAAGCAGTAAATGCTGATCAGGTTTCAAAAGAGGTGCTTGAAAAAGAAAAAGAGGTTTTTACGGCCCAGGCACGAGAATCCGGAAAACCTGAAAATATCATTGAAAAAATGATTGAAGGACGGTTAAAAAAATTCCTCAAAGAAATTTGTGTTGAAAGTCAACCTTTTGTCAAAGATCCGCAACTTTCTGTGAATCAATTGGTTGAAAATACTGCAAAGGAACTTGGAGTTAAAATTAACTTCAACAGCTTTGCTAAATTCCAGTTCTAGACTACCTGTATGAGTCCTAAATACAAACGTATTCTACTTAAACTGAGCGGAGAAACTCTGGGTGGGAAACGCGGTACCGGGTTTGATTATGATACTATTAGGGCACTGGCTGAAAGTGTAATCTCCATTCACAACCTTGGTGTAGAAGTTGGGATTGTGATTGGGGGAGGAAACATTTTTCGTGGATCCAAATCTGCTGAAGGTAATGTTGGACGAGTTGCCGGAGATCATATGGGAATGCTGGCTACAGTGATCAACAGTATCTGCCTGCAGGAAATGCTGGAACAGCGAGGTATTTTAACTCGCGTCTTATCAGCCATTGAGCTGAACGCAATTGCGGAACCTTACATCAAACGCAGAGCTGACCGGCATTTGGAAAAAAAACGAGTAGTGATTTTTGCCGCCGGAACGGGAAATCCATTTTTTACTACAGATACAGCTGCAGTATTACGTGCTTCTGAGGTGGGTGCCGAAATTGTCATAAAAGCAACAAAAATTGATGGAGTTTATGACAAAGATCCCAAGCTCCACTCTGATGCGGTTCGTTACGATGTGTTAAATTACGACGAAGTTCTCAAAAAACATCTGAAAGTGATGGACGCAACGGCCATTGCTTTTTGCAGAGATAATCAACTCCCCATTTTGGTCCTGGACTACCAGGAACCTGACGCAATCCTCAGGGCTGTTTGTGGAGAAACCGTTGGAACACTGATCAAGCAAAGAGGCTCATGACTATGGAAAACACACAGGAAGTTGAAGAAATGGTTGATCATAAGATGGATATTACCATTGAGAGTCTTAAAGTGGATCTCAGCGGTATTCATGCAGGACGTGTTTCGCCTGCAATGTTAGATGCAGTCAAGGTTGAATATTACGGAAATCCAACTCCTGTTAATCAGGTGGCAAACATATCTACTCCTGAACCACAGATGTTGGCAATCAGTCCCTGGGAAAAAACTATGATCAAAGAAATTGAGCGTAGTTTGCAGGCCGCAAATCTTGGTTTCAGTATCTCCAATGATGGAAATATCATTCGTGCGGTTACTCCACCTTTCACTGAAGAGAGACGAAAGGATTACGTAAAACAGATCAAAAAAATTGGAGAGGACTCGAAAATTGCAGTACGCAATGTTCGCAGAGAAGGGAATGACAACTTGAAACAAATGGAAAAGGATAAGCTCATTTCACAGGACGAAGAAAAAGTAGCACAGGATCACGTCCAGAAAGTTACAGATAAGCATACTAACATGGTAGATGAGTTAGTCACTGCAAAGGAAAAAGAACTTATGACATTTTAGGACTGAGATGCTGGCTGCACTTCTACATTCAATTTGGCAATATCAGATTTTTAAGTCTGTCGTTTTTCGAGGTGGTATGGCTTTTTTGACTGCCTATTTTTTAATAGTGTGGGTGATGCCGAGTGTAATCAGGGCTTTCAGGAAACGAGGAATTACTTCTGATTTTATCACAACTCCTGCTGATATAAAGCCTTACACGGGAGCACCTCCCATCATGGGCGGCGGCGTTTTGATTATGGGCATTTTGCTTGGAGCATTACTCTGGTGCAATCTGAATCAATACGTTCTGGCTCTGTTGGTGATCATGCTTTCGTTTGGCATTATCGGAGCAGTTGACGATATAGCAAAAGTCATCAACAAGCGGCGCGTTGAGTCCGGACATGAAACCAGAAAAGCATTTAGTGAAAAAGCAGATGGGATTAGCGGACGATGGAGACTGACAGCTCAATTTGCTGTTTCACTGCTGGTAGTTACAGGTTTATATTTGTTTGTCGATATTGATGGACATTTAGTAGTACCACTCATACCGCTGAAAACAGCATATCCTTACTTGCCAAAATATCTTTTTATTCCATTCATGACCATCATCATCGTTGGTGGAGCAAATGCAGTTAACTTGACAGACGGCATGGACTCTCTGGCAACTGTACCCTTGATGACTTGTGCCATGTTTGTCGGACTTGTGGCCTACATAGGAGGAGACCCAGAATTTGCAGCAAGGCTGAAGATCCCAAGTCTTTCACATGATATCAAGGAATTAGCAGTTCTCTCTGCCCTGGTCATTAGTGCAGGTGTTGCTTTTCTAAAATACAATTCTCCGCCAGCATTGATTTACATGGGCGACTTGGGGGCACTTGCATTGGGCAGCATGGTTTCAGCTATGTTTATTTTTGTAAAAGCAGAATTATTTTTACCGATTGTAGGTGGAGTTTTTGTATTTTCAGTACTTTCCTCTATCATTCAACGTACATTTTTCAGGTTCATAGTGTGGCGGAAAGGCAGGCCTACTGCTGAGCGATATCGCTTTTTTTTACGCTCACCATACCATCATCATCTTCAACGCCTGTGGACTTATTCTGAAAAGAAACAAGAAGTTGTCTCTGTTTGGATAATGTTGCAGAATAAACTTGGAATAGATCCTGTTCCTGAAGAGAATAAGCTGTTAAATCCTCAGGAAGTTAACAGCCGCGTTATTTGGCACATGCATCTCAAATCAATTTGGCTGTTTGTATTTACGCTGATTATTTATTTTAAAGTCCGCTGAAGTATCTTTGTCAGAAAGAAAATCTGGAACAATTACATCTGCTCAACAGAAGAGTTTAACTGTCAATAAAACTACAGAAACTGCCATGAATTTTGAAGGCCAGACGGCACTTATAACTGGAGCTGGAAGGGGTATTGGTAAAACTATTGCCTTAAGATTAGCAGGGTCCGGAGCAGATATCGTGTTGGCGGATATGAGTCCGGATGTTGCGGAAGTGCGTGGAGAAGTGGAAGCATTGGGCCGTAAATGCATGACTTTTGAGGTAGATGTAACAAATATTGAAACCATTGACGCGATGGTTAAAAATATAACCGATGAACTGAGTGGAATTCATATTTTAGTCAATAATGCAGGAATAACTCAGGACAATCTGTTTCTGCGCATGAAATCAGAGCAGTGGTCAAAAGTAATTGATGTCAATCTCAATGGAGTGTTCAATGTTACCAAAGCAGTGATCCGGCTAATGGTAAAGCAGCGTACTGGGAAAATTATTAATATTTCTTCTGTGGTCGGCTTTACTGGAAATCCGGGACAAGTCAATTATAGTTCAACTAAATCTGCTCTGGTTGGTTTTACCAAGTCACTGGCCCGTGAAGTTGGTGTCCGGGGAATTACAGTCAATGCTGTTGCCCCGGGATTTATAGATACAGCAATGACGCAAGCTCTCAATGAAAGTCAGCAGGAAGTAATCCTGCAGCAAATTCCTTTGGGCCGGATGGGAGATGCAGAAGATATTGCTAATGCAGTTGCTTTTTTGGCCTCAAAAGAGGCTTCGTACATTACCGGAACTATTCTGCATGTGAATGGAGGAATGTACTAAACATTAGTACTTGCAAAAACAGGGTTGATTTTTTTTCATATCTGACAAAAAATAAACCTCGTTTAATTAATTTTTCAAACCTTTAATCAAAATATATAATGGAAAAAATACAAGCTAAGGTCATCCAAATCATAAGTGAGCAATTAGGTAAGGATGTATCAGAAATCAAAATGAGTTCACATTTCATTGAAGATTTAGATGCAGACTCATTGGATACTGTAGAACTTGTGATGGCCCTGGAGGAGGAGTTTGAGGTAGATATTCCTGATGAGGCTGCAGAAAAAATTACCACGGTTCAGTCTGCAGTGGATTTCATAGCTGAATCCAAAGCCTGAGTAACGATAAAAAACTTTAAATGAAGACGTGGCACAGTTAACAAATAATCGTGCTTGTCATCATTTCACGTAATCAATCTGAAAGAGCATGGGAAACCGCGTTGTAGTGACGGGACTCGGGTGCATGTCCCCTCTCGGAAATGATGTCTCCTCTTCCTGGGAGGCCTGCACCAATGGACAATCTGGAATAGACCGGATCACTCATTTTGATCCTGAATTATTCCGTTGTCAGATTGCAGGTGAAATAAAAAATTTCCAGCTGCCTGAAATCATTCCGATCAAAGAAGCCAAAAAAATGGATCTGTTCATTCAGTATTCAATTGGTGCCACACAGGAAGCTTTGCTTGACGCAAACTTGGAGATCACTGAAGATCTTGAAGAAGAAGTAGGTGTTTCAATGGGCGTCGGAATTGGTGGACTGGGCTGTATAGAACGATACTCCAAAATTATTGAAGAGCACGGCCCCAAACGTGTCAGCCCGTTTTTTATCCCGATGACTTTAAGTAATTTGGCACCGGGATATGTCTCACTTCTTTTTCGAGCCAAAAGTTACACCGCCTGCACCGTTTCAGCTTGTGCATCTTCCAATCACGCAATTGGCACTGCAGCCCGAACTATTGAACGTGGTGATGCAAAAGTTGTAATTTCAGGCGGTGCGGAATCAAGTGTGACACCACTCGGCATTGCGGGTTTTGCGTCAATGCATGCTTTAAGTACCAGAAATGATGATCCACAGAAAGCAAGCCGGCCTTTCGACAAAGACCGTGACGGGTTCGTCATGGGCGAAGGTTCAGGGATGCTAATTCTTGAAGACTACGAATTTGCCAAAGCACGGGGAGCACGTATTTACTGTGAAATAACAGGATACGGTTTCAGTTCAGACGCACACCATGTGACATCTCCCTCATCAGAAGGCCCCGCGCGAGCCATGAAAATGACCCTCAAAGATTCCGGTTTGGCTCCAGAGGAAATTGATTATGTCAATGCTCACGGTACATCAACCCCAGTCGGTGACCTTAACGAACTAAGAGCCATAAAAATGGCCTTGGGAGAAAAAGTTGCCCAGCAACTTTCTATCAGTTCAACCAAATCCATGACCGGACATCTTCTCGGAGCTGCAGCAGCAATTGAAGCAATCTTTTCCATTAAAGCTTTACACCATAATTTTATTCCGCCAACTATCAATATCGAAAATTTAGATCCGGAATGTGATTTGGACGTGACACCGAATACCGGAAAGTCAAAAGAAATACGCGTTGCAATGTCAAATGCCTTTGGTTTCGGTGGTACAAATGCCTCAATTATATTTCAGAAAATAGACTGATTCCTTTTTAGTCAGTTTTAGTCAGTCAATAACCGGGGAACATTAGGCAGATCAAAATATGAATCTCAAAACCAATCCTTTCCTCTTTTAAACTCAAAAAACATCATGAGCAGCACCGAATATCAAGTCGACCGCAGAGAGCTTCAATTCGTGGTTAACGAAACTTTGAAAGCCGGAAAATTGTGTGAACTTCCGGACTTTGCTGAATTTGACGAAGAGATGTTTACAATGATTATCAACGAGGCCAGTACTTTTTCGGAACAGGTACTTGGCCCCCTCAACGAAAATGGAGACCGCCAGGGTTGTAGAATAGAAAATGGCTCTGTGGTAACTCCAGATGGTTTTGCAAATGCCTGGAAACAACTTGGCGATGGTGGTTGGTTGAGCATGAATATGCCTCCCGAATATGGAGGACAAGGACTTCCGGAAGTGATTTCTATGATTGCTAAAGAAACCCAATTGGCGGCAAACCAAGGATTTACCATCGGCGCATCACTCACATCCGGGTCGGCAAACCTGATTTACACTTTTGGTTCAGAAGAACAAAAAATCACCTTTTGCGAAAAAATGTTCGGCGGCAAGTGGTCCGGATCGATGTGTCTGACAGAACCTCAGGCCGGAAGTGCAGTCGGCGATGCTGCCACCAGTGCAACAAAACAGGAAGCTGGACACTACCTGATAAAAGGTACAAAACAGTTTATCACAAACGGTGACCATGATATGGCGGAAAACATCATCCATCTGCTGCTGGCACGCACCACAGATGCCCCTGAAGGAACTAAAGGCATCAGCCTTTTTATAGTTCCTAAAATTCGAATGGATGGAACACCGAATGATGTGAAGGTGATCAGCATTGAACATAAAATGGGGATCAACGGATCACCAACTTGCTTACTCTCATTTGGAGATAATGCAAGTTGTCACGGCTATTTGCTGAAAGCCGAAAATATCGGTATGGCGCAAATGTTCCAGCTGATGAATGAAGCCCGCTTACTCGTCGGTTTGCAGGGACTTGCCGGAGCAGGTGCAGCTGTGCAAAATGCATGGGCATATGCAAAAGAACGTACTCAGGGACCATCTGCAATTCATCCTGGTGAAAAAGCTGCAATCATTGAGTTCCCGGATGTGCGCAGAATGCTGATGCAGATGAAAGCCGTAACGGAAGGACTGCGTGCCCTGATGTACACGACAGCATGGTACACGGACATGGCGCATCATGGTCCGGATGAATCACGCGAAAAATATCAAGACTTGCTTGACCTACATATTCCAGTCTGCAAAGCATTCGGTACTGATCAGGGATTTGACGTGGCGCGGATCGGCATTCAGGTTTTGGGTGGTGTTGGATTTACACAGGATTTTCCGCTTGAGCAAAATGCACGTGACCAGAAAATCGCCTCGATTTATGAAGGCACAAATGGAATTCAGGCTCTTGATCTTGTTAGCAGAAAATTTGCTGCCAAAAAAGGACAGTTGCTCAAAGTTCTTGAACAGGAATTGAGCTGGTTTGACAATCATGCTCCAGAAGATGAACTCGCCGGCTGGGTTGCAGAATGGGAAAGTTACCGGACATTGATGCAGGAAAGCATTGCCGGTTTGAAAAAAATTGGAGAAGAACAGGGAAAAGACGGTTATGTCCTTTATGCAGTCAATATGCTGGATTTGATGGGCGATGTACTGTGTTGTTTTTATCTGCTCAAACAGGCTGATTCAGCTCAGCAAAAATGGAAAGCCTTGCTTGCTGAAGCAACTTCTCAGGCAGAATTGCTGGAGGAAAATGAAGAAGCTCAGTTTTACTGGAATAAGCTGCGTACCACCGAATTTTATGTTTGGAGTGTTCTACCCCGTGCTTTGTCAAATGCAAAAACCATTAAAAACGCAAACCTCGCACCTCTAAATGCTTGTTTGTAGAATCCATTATTTGCAGTAAATCTGTCAAAGAACTCATTTCTCAGTTTAAATACAAACGAATCGTCCGTTACACCGCTCTGGCCTGATTTTCTCTTGAATCTCCACTTTGCAACCTCAAATCCCAATAAACTCAGTGAGTTATCTGAGTTATTGGAATACCGGTTAACTCCATTAGAGCTGGATTTACAGGAAATCCAAACTACTGATCTCCAGGAACTGGTAAAACATAAACTTAAGCAGGCATACGAACACATTCATGCTCCGGTGATCGTTGAAGACACATCACTGTATTTTAAAGCATGGAATGAACTTCCCGGACCACTCGTCAAGTGGTTTATAGAGAACCTTGGTTTGGCGGGAATGGTAAGTGCTTTATCTCAATTTAAAGATAAGTCCGCTCAGGCCGTTTGTTGTTTAGGATATACCAATAATGGTAAATCTATGTATTTGTTTGAAGGAAAAGTGAATGGTGTAATCGTCAAACCAAGAGGCTCACTTAATTTTGGTTGGGACGCAATTTTTCAGCCTTCAGAGCATGAGCAGACTTTTGGTGAAATGGATCCGGAAGATAAAAATCGCATTTCACCTCGGGGAAAAGCGGCCACCAAATTTAAGCATTTCTTAACACAGCCGGCAAAGCAAACGTAACATCCTCTTGAACTATTTCAAGATCACGGACACTGCTTGAAGATGACATCTTACTGATTTCTGCAACTATGCCCTGCACGATATCCTCAGGCGCGGATGCTCCTGCAGTAATACCAACGTTCCGGACCTCTTCCAACCATTCCGGATCCAATTCTGCTGCAGATTCAATGCGGCGGGCCTTAACTCCTGTTGTTTCCGCAACTTCCAGTAAACGCACCGAATTTGAGCTGTTCTGTGCCCCCACTACCAGTACCAAATCAACTTCCTTACTCAAAGCCTTCACTGCATTTTGGCGATTTTGTGTAGCATAACAAATATCATCTTTAGCCGGACCCTTTATTTCCGGGAAGCGCTCTTTAAGCGCAGTGATAATTTCTGCAGTATCATCCAAAGATAAAGTGGTTTGAGTGATATAACCTACCTTTTTCTCATCCGGAATCTTCAGATCCGATACTTCTTCTACTGTTCCAACTACAAAAATATGTTCGGGAGCTTCTCCAACAGTCCCTTTAACCTCAACATGGTTATGATGTCCAATGAGGATAATGGTGTGCTCTTTTTGGGCATAGCGCTGAGCTTCTCTATGAACTTTTGTAACCAGAGGACAGGTCGCATCCAGTACCTGTAATTTACGTTTCTCTGCTCTTTTTCGAACTTCCGGAGAAACTCCATGAGCAGAAAAAATTGCATGTGAACCTTCAGGGATTTCATCAATATTTTCCACAAAAACGGCACCATCGTTCCGAAGGCGCTGAACAACATGCTTGTTATGGACAATTTCGTGCTGAACATAAATCGGAGCACCATACATTTCCAAAGCTTTTTCAACAATAGTGATCGCACGATCTACTCCGGCACAAAATCCGCGAGGACTAGCCAATACCAAGTTAAGTGGAGCACCTGTGGTATTTGTATTCATATACAAAGT
>OFJD01000045.1_pt1 | contig 12668 bp, 8 predicted proteins | sample 1540201 | NCBI WGS metagenome assembly OFJD01 (sample SAMEA104347394, study PRJEB22522) | marine metagenome | biome: marine biome; feature: marine water body; material: seawater | collected 2015-09-01T00:00:00Z | depth 229 m
GTTTCTTGGGAGTGTTCCCACTATATTTGCCACGACTCACACTGTTGCGGATACAAAACGTAGTGTTAACTTGGATGTCACAAAACTTTTTTACAGCATTAGGGTCTTCATTAAAGGATTCCGGACGACCTTTTGAGTTTGTCGCAAATGATTTGCGACCTTCCTTGCGGATGAATTCTTTTTTTAAATTATTTGGAATAAAATGCATGTTTTGAAGCTGCCTGGATGTAATTCTTTCGTATTTTGTTCGAGGCGGCGGCTGCAGCTGTTCCAGTTTTGGCGTAGAGACTCTGATTTTTTCAAGAGAATAAGACGATTTGAGAAATTCTACTTTTCCATCAATAATTGACCAAACACGCTTGTTGGCCCTCCGGACTTGTTCTTCTTTGTAAGCGGAGGCATCTGATGCACTGCTTAAAATGAGCGCAAATATTGACAGCGAGATCAGTCTTGATAAGCGAAAATTTTCATAAACGAAAGACATTGTTCCGTTCTTCTCAGAGAGTGTTATACTTTGCGTATTGGAATATTGTTTTGACTGAGATATTCCTTAACTTCAGAAACAGTATATTTCCCATAATGAAATACGGATGCCGCCAAAACAGCATCTGCTTTTCCTATTGTGAGAGCATCACGGAAATGTTCAAAAGTTCCACCACCTCCTGATGCAATTACAGGTATATTGAGCTTTCCGCTGATTGCGGCAGTCAAATCAAGTTCAAAACCATCCTGGTGACCGTCTGCATCCATGCTAGTCAATAATATTTCACCAGCTCCTCTTGCTTCCATTTCACCGGCCCATGCCACTGCATCCAATCCGGTTGCAAGGCTTCCGCCGTGGCTGAAGACTTCCCATTTTGAGATTTTGTCTTTTGTATCTTTTTTTTGTGAGTTTTGATCACGTTTTCTTGCATCAATAGCCACAACGATACATTGTGAACCAAAACGCTTTGCGCCTTCAGAAATTAGTTTCGGATTCCGGATTGCGGAAGAATTTACTGAAACTTTATCTGCACCTGCGGTTACAAGTGAATGCATGTCTTCAAGTGAAGAGATTCCACCGCCAATTGTAAAAGGGATAAACAATTCACGTGCCAAGCGCGTCGCAAGTTCAATTGTTGTACCCCGATTTTCTTTGGAAGCGGTAATATCAAGAAAAACAAGTTCATCAGCAGACTGTTCATTATAGCGCTGTGCCAACTCCAGAGGATCGCCTGCATCTCTCAATCCGACAAAGCTGGTACCCTTTACCACACGGCCGTCTTTTATATCGAGACACGGTATTATGCGGCGTGCTAACATTTGAATATTTCCTTTAAATCAAGTTTGCCTTCATAAATTGCTTTTCCGCTGATTACCTGATCAACACCGTCTGCTTCCAGAGTTTTAAGCAGTTCCAGATCTTCCATTGAAGAGACTCCACCGGATGCGACAATCTTTAATCCGGTACCACGGGCAAAATTACGCAGTGCCTCCATATTTGGTCCACTGAGCATTCCATCTCGCGCAATGTCGGTAAAAACTACTCTTTGTATACCAACCTTTTTCCAATGCAGGGCAAAATCTACATCGTAAATTTCTGTTCCTTCCTGCCAGCCTTCAATTGCAACTTTGCGGTTTCGGGCATCAATGCCCAGAATAATTTGCTCGCCGGAGTAATGTTTAATAATGTCTTCAAAAACATCTGGATTCTTAACAGCCATAGTTCCAATGATTACCGACGACACTCCCAACTTCAGCATTCGTTCTACATCATCTGCTGTACGCAAACCTCCTCCAAGTTGAACAGGAATTGAAATCGTTTTAAGTATAGAATGGATGCTGTCCAAGTTTGTACCTTGTCCCCTGAATGCTCCATCTAAATCAACCAGATGCAAACGCTTTGCACCAGCATCTTCAAATGAGCGGGCCATGGCTGCAGGATCATCCGAGTAGACTGTTTCTGCATCTGCTTCTCCCTGAAGCAGTCTAACACAGCGTCCGTTTTTTAAATCAATTGCGGGAATCAGCAGCATTTTTTGGTGTTGAATTTTGAGTTTTTGAGGTGAGCAGGTTATCTAAACAATAATTCATTTTTTTTCTGCTTCAACTTCAAGCCTAAGCATTTGAACATGGAGCCTGCCTTTTGAATCAACGGGTGTTCTTTCAATATATTTTGTAGAAACAGCATCGACGAATTTATCTCTTTTTTCTGCAGGTACTTGTTGAGTATATGGTAACCATGTAGTACGAATCCATCCTTCCAAGCCTGTCTTGCCTGCATGAGCCATATCTTTTGGAATAAGCTCTAACCGGTTTATTTTAAAGCCGGTTTTCAGAAGGATTGATTCATACTCATCTTTACCAGGAAAAAAGTATGGAAAGTCAAATTTTTCAAAGTATGACTGCCATTCAGGATCTGTCTGCATTCCGGAAAGTACGCTTATAATTTCAGCTGCGTTACCTTGGCCTCCCAACTGCAGGAGGATCTTTCCTTTTTGCCTTAATCCTTTGAAAAATCCTTCAATGACGGGTTGTTGATTTTTTACCCAGTGCAGTGCAGCATTTGAAAAAATAAGATCAAAACATTCATGAAACAATAAGTTTCCGGCATCCATCTGCTGGAATGAAAGATTTGGGTAGTCCTTTGGCGGATATCGTTTTGATGCCAGTGCTATCATCGAAGAAGAGTTATCGATACCGACAATTGTTCCTTTCGAGACTAATCTGGATATTTCGGCGGTTACCTTTCCGTCACCGCAACCTATATCAAGCACATCCTCTGTTCCATGAAGTGATAATTTGTCTAAAAGTTCTCTGGCCCATTTTTGCTGAGCTAGAGAATGTTTCTCATAATCTTGTGCGTTCCATTGATATCTTTTCATATTTTATGTATTTCAAACAATATCGAATATCCATTATCAGCTAACTACCACACGAGTTCAAGCTGTACACGTAAAGCAAAGATCAAAACACAACAATCTCTGTGGCTTAAATATTGAATTCCAAAATAGTCGTAGAAAATGCATTAAACTAGTTCAGTGAATTATAAATAAACCTAATTGCACTAACACACATGATTAACTATGCAAGTAGCATCTAACACTACAACAGATAAACAAACTAGCCTGGAGCGGCAAGTCCAAAGTAAAGAGAGATCTACAACCGTTGGTTCTAAAGCTCAAGCAGTTACTTCCGACGGAAATACAGTAGCAGCAAAAGGTGCTGAACGTAATGAGACTTCACAGTATTTAAAGGTACTCTCAAGAATAGAAAACTTGCTGGTCCAGGAAAAACTTCCGGATGCTGCTATCGAGGGTTTTGTAGGAGCAATTAAAAAACAAATTGATTTAATGAGTGAGGCAGACCGGCAAATGCTCCTTATTCTTCCTGAGGCGAAAACAATTGAATTGAAAAGTTTGGATAATCTTCCGGAAATGATCACGAACAATCTCAGGGATGAAAGCAAATCTCCAGCATTACTCAAGTTGCTGCGGCAGCCAAAATTTGCAGTTTTTATGCGAACCGACAGCAATCCTGTCCCAAAAACTTACACAGCACATTCTGCTCAGACACCGACACCCGCTAAATTACCTACCTCAAAGCTTGTAGAAGGTTCTCCCAAAAAAGAAAAGCCAGTGCTTACTGCGGTCCCTGAAGCAGTTCAAAAGACAAGTTCAAAGAAAAATCTATCTGCACCGAATTCACCTGCACGGAATTCACCTGGACCGAATCCACCTGCACCGAATCCAGTTGCTTAAAGTAAAATATTGCAACTGCCTGTTTGAAGCTCCATTACTATTTAGTAAAATGCATGATAAATTTGCCCTTGAATTCTCCACCGAACCTCATTTTCAAACCACCGACTGGAGTATAAATATTTCCTTTAATACGTGCATTACCTAAAACTTCTACCAGCTTACCAGCTTTTAGATCACCCTCAACCCAACCATCGACCTTGATCACAGGTGCTTGTATTTCCCCCATCACTCTTCCTAGAGTTCCAACTACGACAGAATTACTGCTTGAAACATTTCCGACAAAGGTGGCATCAATACGAATACTATCATTAGTTTCGAGACTTCCATCCATTCGTACATCAGATCCCAAATAGCCTTTAACTGACTTCATCCTTAAACCTTTTTTTAAATATATTATTACCTGCGTCTTTGCGTGATTGCAATGTGACCGTAGTTTTCTCTCTTAAACCGGTTTACTTTCCAAGCTTTATATCTGTATGATATGGTGCCTGTATTTTTATACAGCAAAGCATTTCGGGTGAGCCTGAAAACAGAGTTTACCAGCCCTTGCTGATTTAAGATCAAGGTAAACATTTTATGAATTAAATTTAGCATATTTTGCTGGATGATGTTCAACTAAGCCACTTTTCAATACGCTCAGCTGCATCCGCCAATTTTGGAAACAGGTTTGGAAACATTTCCGGAGTGAGCTGATTTTTCTCTGGAAAATTATTAAGCAACTGCGCTCCATCATAATCTACACTTGCTACACGTACTACTAAAAAGTCATTCGGCATATAAAAATCTGATCCTGGAAGCAATGCAACACCTGTCTCTTCCAATAGAAGTCTGCTCAATTTTTCACTAGTAGTGATTCCGTGGGAACTAAGTTTTTCTTTAAAATTTTCAAAGTCAGGAAAGAGATAAAAAGCTCCTTGAGGTTTTGGACAATTTAAGCCAATTTCCGTGAATCGCTGATGTAAAAAATGACCTGCTGCACAATGAATATCTCGGCAGCGCTCAACATGTTTCCTCACCGAATCATAATTTTCAAATCCCGAAAGTGCTCCGTACTGTATTGGGGCACTAACGCAACTGAAAGTTTCACTCACAAATGCAGATAATGGCGGTACTATTTTAGCTAATTCATCCGGAATCATCGCAAAACCAAGACGCCAACCTCCAGCAGAAAAGGCTTTTGAAACACCACTTGTTGTAATTGTTCCTTCAGGATAATATTTGGCAATTCCCTCAAAGGGTTGTTCACCAAAATTAATCAGCGCATAAATTTCATCCGAAATTACAATTATTCCATGCTTCCGGCATACTTCAGCCAAATCCTTTAATTCCTCCGGAGTATGTACACTTCCTGTTGGATTGCTAGGATTATTAAGAATTAATAATTTTTGCGGAAAACTCAGACCGGAACATGTTTTTTCCAATTCTTCTGCCTGTAACCGGTATCCGTTTTTCAGGTCAGTTGAAATTGGAATGAATGTTTTCGAGCGAATATTTGCCTGAGGCCCATAACTGACCCAACTCGGAGCGGGAACCATGAGGGGGCCCTCCAATAAATAAACTAGTTGGAATATCAGTTCCTTACTTCCCGGGCCAATGAATATTTTTTCAAATGAGTAGTTATAGCCAAATTCACTTTTAAAAAATCCTGCAACTGCCTTCCTTAATTCCGGTAATCCATATCCAGAAATATATTGTTTGCGGTAAGCGTTTTCCTGTAAAGCAATTCGCATAGGTTCGGGTACCGGAAATGGTGATTCACCAAAACCCAAGTGACAGATGTTTTGCCCTTCACTGCGTAACTTTAAGGCAAGCTGGTTAATGAATAAAGTGGCAGATTCTTTTAAACTGCCGATTTGATTGTTAATAACTGGCTGCATTAGAGCATTAATAATTTTGGTTAAGTGAGTCAGTATAGATCAGTGTGAATCCAGGAGATCAAAAAGTATTCATCGAACCATAAATTGATTTTAATCCGGATTCTACTTATCCAAGATCCCGGTAATCAACGATGACGGATTTCCACAGTGAAGAAGCCAAAGTTGATGTGCCGCGCGTGTAACTCCCACATACAACAATTGTCGAGATCGTATGTCCGGTCCATATGTTGAAGCATCTGCATCCGCGATGATGACTGAGTCGAACTCCAGGCCCTTTGTCTGGGTGATATCTGTAACTTCAATACCAGGTGTGAATGTAAACTCTTGATCTCTGATTAAACGCAATTGAGAAAGATCTGTGCGCTGCAAACCATCAAACAGCTTCTCTGCAGATTCCTGAGTCCGTGTCAGCACGGCCACACTGGCCAGTGGTTCGCGAATAGACAGGTCTTTCAATGTGTCTGCAAGAAATGCCACCATTGCACCACGTTCCTTGAAACGGAAAACATCAACCGGAGCACCATGTCGTGTGGAGTGCCAAACTGTATTTACGCTATGTTCGCCAATAACTTTTTTTGCAACTGTCATTATTTCATGAGTAGAACGGTAACCAATTTTTAAAGGAGCCAGCGCAGTCACATCTGGTTTTGAGCCATCGGGTAATGTCAAATGGCCCAGTGACTCTTCCCAGGTTTCATGTTTACGTCCAACCATAATACGCTGATCCAAATCTCCTGCCAATGTAACACTGGGAAGATTTTCCGGAGTTAAACTGACTAATAGCTGAAACTCAAGTGAACCAAAATCCTGAGCCTCATCGAGCATCAAATGCGTATATTGGAGAGGCTTGCCGTTTTTACGATTCAAAGGTCCCAACAGCAGTTGATATAGTAAAAGCAAGAGAGTATCATCTTCTTCATCAAGCGAGGATTTTTCATCTGTGAAATTCAAATCTTCGTTAAAGAAGTCTTCCGTTTGTTCGGTCAACGAAACCAGATCTGACTCTACAATTTCTTTTGATTCCTGACGCTTTTGATATTGTCTGACTGCCCAAGACCAAACGCCGGTGAGTTGAGATTCATTAAATTCACCAGGTGCAAGCCTCTCAACTGTCTCAAATAACAATTCCCGGTTGACTAGACAATCATTCCAAATTTGAGTAGTTAATAAATGTGGGGAATCCATCAGCTCAGGGAATACTTGTTCTAATGCATTATGGAGTTGTTTTTCCATTCTGGCACTGGGAAACTGTGGAACACCTTGAATTGTTTCTTCACCTTTTGACCAACCTGCCAAATTCTGCAGGCGTGGAATCAGAGCTGTATCAGACATTGCATCCCAAGCCTTGAGCAAAATTTCCAATCCCTCGACTTTGGCTAGTTTATCCTCAAACAGTTCGCGGAACTTTGTTGTCCGGTTTTGTATTTCTTCATGGTAGTATTTCAACCACAACGGATGACGCTTAAGTTCGATCACATCCATCGGAGTGTTTTCAGCATATTGAACCGGTAATTCGGGCAGCATGCGGATACGCAGTCCGGACAACCATTTATGATAAGTACGTGGTCTTGCGCCATGAACGCCCAATGCAGGCAATACCCTGGACATATAGTTTGCCAAAGCCGGTCCGAAAACAATCGGCAGGACAGTTTTTGGTTTAAAGTATTGAGGCTTTTTTGACATCAAATATGCCAGTCTATGAAGGGCAACGGTGGTTTTTCCAGAACCGGCACCTCCCTGTATCAGAACAATCCCGTATTCAGAATGTGTTATTACTTCGAATTGCTCAGGATCCACCAGCGCAGTAATTTGCCGCAGATGCTTGTCCACCCTGTAACCGGAAAAATTGAGGTCTGTTGTTTTTCCATTGCTGCTTGTATATTTATCAGGTGGTTGTAGTTCATCCAGGGTTTTGTCCTGGCCGCTTTCAAGCTGAGGTGTTTTATGACTGACCAGGTGCCATTTATTATGTTTAGTTGGCTCTGTAGATAAGTCTTCAAGTACACCTCCAGGCCAGTTTATTCGCATAAGAATGCCGTTCTCAATCAGCAGCATTCTTCTCGTTATCAACTCACCTTCCAATTCGCTTTCACCAATATCTTCAACGTATTCATCGCCTTCATGATAGCGGTAAAAAATCTGACTAACTGGGGCGTTTTTCCAATCAACAATTGGACAGGGTAAGTGTGTGGAAAAGCAATTCTGATTTCCTATCAGCAAATCCCGTTCTCGTTTGTTTTCACGCAAACGGATATGTGCAAAATATGGAACATCCTGGTTAAAGCCAAAAGCAGCATTGTGTGAATCCTGTTGACTGTGAAGTAATACCATCCTTTCCATTTGCGCCATAACCGCAGGCACATCTTCGGGCAAAGTATCTGTAAGGGAATCCCGCAACTCAATGATATTATCCAAATGCAGGTTACTTATATTCCTTTCTTTATCTTCAGCAGCAAACATAAGCAGCCCTTGTTTTACAAGGAGTAGTAGTTGTTGTTCTTCCTTCAAAACCTTTGCTTGCTCCGAAGATAAATTCTTATTTTTTTTCATTTTTCCACTACTCGCTTACTCTCATAATTTTGGCGCCCAGAGCATTAAGCCGTTTGTCAATTGTTTCATATCCACGGTCAATCTGGTGAATATTATGAATTTCCGTAATGCCTTTTGCACCAAGTGCTGCAATCAATAAAGCCATTCCTGCCCGAATATCCGGAGAAGAAACCCTTGCCCCTTTGAGTGGCGTAGGTCCTGAAACAACTGCTCGATGCGGATCACACAGAATAATTTGTGCTCCCATTTCTATCAGCTTGTCTACCCAAAACAAACGGCTTTCAAACATTTTTTCAAAAATCAAAACCGCACCGGAACATTGTGTGGCAACTACTGTCATAATACTGGTTAAATCTGCTGGAAACCCCGGCCAGGGTGCATCATCAATTTTTGGAATTCCTCCACTTAGATCCTTCCTGACGATGAGTTTTTGTTTTTTTGGTATAAGCAAATCATCGCCTTCAACCTGAATTTCTACTCCCAGTTTTTCAAACATTAGTTGAGTCATACGTAAATATTGCACTCCGGCATTCCTGATGCGCAATTCACTTCCAGTAACAGCTGCCAATCCAATGAAAGAACCAACTTCAGTGTGATCCGGCTGAATCGTGTACTCTCCTCCACTCAATCCGGACACGCCTTCAATGACCAGTAAATTACTTCCTATACCTTCAATATTTGCTCCCAGCAACTTCAGAAAATGACACAGTCCCTGAACATGTGGTTCACAAGCCGCATTGTAAATATTTGTTTTTCCCTGTGCTGTAACTGCAGCCATGACCGCATTTTCTGTAGCCATGACGCTGGCCTCATCAAGATAAATTTGTGTTCCTTTTAAACCAGAGGTCTGCATCTGATAAAACCCATTTTCATTTAGATCAATTCTGGCACCAAGCTTTTCCAGTGCCGAAAGATGGGTTTGCACAGGTCGTAAACCAATTCTGTCTCCCCCTGGAGCAGGCAAAACAATTGATTTCTTGCGGGCAAGAAGGGGCCCTGCAAGGAGGAACGATCCACGAATCCTAGAGGCTTGAGTTGAATCAGGATTGGCAGATTGAAGATTACCGGGATCAAAACTAAATGAATGTTTATCAATTTGCTTTACTTCTACACCTAGACTTTCCAACAGTCCTCGCATAATAGTGATGTCAAGAATGTCTGGAACGTTATGTAAAATAACAGGTTCTTGTGCCAGTAAAGTTGCCGCAAGAACAGGGAGAGCCTCGTTTTTGTTGCCTGAAGGAGTGATGCTTCCAGAGAGAGGAATTCCACCATGCACTACAAATTTTTCCATTTAAATTTATTTAAATATAAGTGTTTTTAAAGTCTTTTAATGTTTTGATTGAACGTCCAGAAAGTTAGCTATTAACAGTCCACGTAAGTTACGCCGAATAAGGTGCATACTATTATTTGTTAAAACTCCTTTGTTAAAACCCGAACCTCGAACAGTTTATCTCATTTCTGTGTAGTCACTTCCTAAGTGATGTCGTAAACGCTCCAAATTACCGGGAATTGCTGTTAGTGTCATTAAAATGCCCTCCTCCTGGTAATCAATGTTGTCTACCCTGCTCAATTCGTAAATATTAGCTAACTTCTGTGAGTGCTGATAATCCAGACGAATTGTCATTGTTTTCATTCGTTCATTAAAAAATAGCAGTATCTGTTTTCTTAATTGTTCAACAAAAGCTGAATTTTTTCCCAATCCGTTTTTTCCTCCATTTTCGCAGGAACCAAATACTGCTTCAGGAAAAGATTTCTCCAAGATCAGTAAACGTGTATGGGAGATCCGGTCAATTTTGTTAAATACTTTAATAATTGGAATACAGGCTGCGTCCAAATCTTCCAAAACCTCAGAGGTTGTTTGCAAATGTTCTTCGATGTTATCATCGGCATCAATAACCTGCAGCAGCAGATCTGCATCTCTCACGGTGGCTAATGTGGAACGAAAAGCTGCTATTACTTCATGTGGAAGATTACTGATGAAACCAACGGTATCCGAAAGCAAAACTTTGGGTCGAGAATCCTCTTCTAAAAGACGCGTTGTCGAATCGAGCGTGGCAAACAAACGGTCTTCAACTAACAAACCTGAATTGGTGAGCGCATTCATTATAGTGGACTTTCCGGCATTGGTGTAGCCGATCAAACTCACCTGCAAACAATTGGAGCGTCTTTGCTTCTGAGTGTTGCGTTCCTTTTCTACACGTATTAACTGACTTTTGAAACGAGTAATTCGCTGGCGCAAAAATTGTCTGTCTTTTTCAATCTGCTTTTCACCTGTTCCTCTTGATGCGCCAATTCCTCCTCGTTCCCGGTCAAGGTGTTTCCACAAACCCACTAAACGCGGTAATAAGTATTCAGACTGAGCCAAGCCTATTTGGATCTTTGCCTCACTGGTACGGGCATTATTTGCAAAAATATCTAAAATTACCTGGGTACGATCCAGTACTTCGCAGTCCAATAATTTTTCTAAATTTTGTGTTTGTTTAGGACTAAGAGGATTGTCAACAAGTACTGCATCCACCTCATCAATGTGTATTCTGGATTTAATTTCAGTGAGCTTACCCTTTCCAAAATAATATGCTGGATGTATTTGTGTGCGGGCCTGAACGATTTGTCCGGTGACTTTCCCACCGATAGAATAGACAAGTGATGAGAGCTCATCCAGTGAACTCTGGACCTCTGAATTTGATCTATGTGGTAACTGCAGCGAAACAAGTAATGCGCGGTCCCAATTTTTAAATAATCTGCTATCGCTCAAATAACCTCAGGATTTTGACTAAAGTAGTGTTATATTATCGGGCAAAATTATAGCATATAATTAGGGTAAATGTACAATGAAATCTTTTGCGTGAAATAAACAGGGTTACCAATAATTATGATCAGTATTCCATCTACTTAGAATTCAGTGAGAAAGCCCACTGAAAATCTAATGTGTAAAGAATCAGTTGTTAACATAGATTTCACGCATTTCACGCTTTAGTGTTTTACCGGCAATATTTCGCGGAAAATCTTCAAGTACTTGTACATCTGCCACACGCTGAAATTTTGCGTCCACACGTTGATTGATCCAGGTTTTTAAATCCTCTTCAACAACATTTTGCTCTTTATGAAAAATGACAGCGGCAATCGGGATTTCTCCCCATTTTTCATCAGGAATTCCAAATATTGCAACTTCTGAAACCGCCGGATGTTGGATTATTACTTCCTCAATATCTTTGGGATATACATTGACACCTCCGCTGATGATCATGTCTTTAACACGATCCACCAGGAAAAGGAAACCGTCCTCATCAATAAAACCCAAATCTCCAGAATGAAGCCAGCCGTCAACAATAGTTTTTTTTGTTAAATCCGGACGTTTGTAATATCCGGGCATCATCATTGGACCCCGACCACAGATTTCTCCAACCTCATCAGGTTCACATTCTTCGCCGTTTTCACGCAGAATTCTGATGTCGAAAAATGATGGGGCAGATCCGACAGATCCGACTTTGCGCAGGGCATCGTCACGATCCAATACGGAAAAAAAACCTTCAGTGACACCGTACAATTCGTAAAATATTCCCGGCAGTACTTCATTCAATTTGTGTTTGTATTCCAGAAGCAATGGAGCACCTACGTTCTGAAGCATTTCCAGCGAACCCAGTTTTTCCGGCATAAATTCCGGATGATTGAGCAGGGCCATTATTTGTGCGGGTACCATGACGATGTGCGTTACTTTTTCTTCCTCAATTGTCTTTAAAACTGCTCCTGCATCAAAGCTGTGGTGTAAAATATAAGTTGCTCCCAAATACATCCATGGCATCAAATCCAGCATTGCTCCGTTAAAAACAATCGCTCCGGCATGCAGCACAATGCTTTCCGGAGACATACGCCAGGCTGAGGCGAAATGGGTGCAGTAATTCGCACGGACATAATGAGTGTGAATAATCCCTTTAGGCGCACCGGTTGTACCACTTGAATACATGATGTTGTAGATATCACCATCCACTATTTTGGCATCCGGCGGCTCCGTTTCTTTTGCTCCGGAAATAAAATCCGCATAAGACTTAAATCCGGAAACTGTAAGTCCACTGCTGTGCCTTTTGCCGTCACCAACGAGTATCCAATTCATATTTTGAATAGCTGGTAAATCTTTTTTTATGCTCTGCAATGTTTCTGCAAAGGATGCATCTGCAAAAACAATCTCTGTATCAGAATCACGGAGCAGTGTCGTTAATCCGGAAGCCTTCAGTAAGGGACTGCCGGGTACAATCACGATTCCGGTTTTGGCTGCAGCCCAGTAAAGCAGCATCAATTCTTCACAGTTTGGCAGAACCGTCGCCATTTTTTGCCCCTTTAGAATGCCGGCAGCCAGCAAGGCATTAGCCACCCTGTTTACACGAATATTAAGTTCGCAGAAGTTTAACCGTTCCTCACCGATAACAAAGGCAAGGTGCTTGGAACGGTAACGGGCATGTCTTGGCAGTAAAGATCCAATGTTCATTTGTTTATTATTTTC
>OFJD01000048.1_pt1 | contig 12436 bp, 9 predicted proteins | sample 1540201 | NCBI WGS metagenome assembly OFJD01 (sample SAMEA104347394, study PRJEB22522) | marine metagenome | biome: marine biome; feature: marine water body; material: seawater | collected 2015-09-01T00:00:00Z | depth 229 m
AAGTTTTAGCAATTGATGTGCGGGAGATGGGTTTGGATAATGATCTTGATCTTGACAGAATAGGTGATCGCATCAAATATGCCCGCTTGCTGAGAGGCATGTCGATTGAGGCATTTGCCTATGAACATGGTTTTGCAATTCAAACTGTAAAAAGCTGGGAATCCCATGCAGCTGAAGTTACAGAAGCCTCTCTTGAGCGTATTTCACGTGCATTGAAAATTCCATCCCCATTCTTTGATATGAAGAATGATCCCCATCAGGAATTGGCGGACCTAAAATAAACCAACTGTAAATCCACATTATTAGAGCACACAGTTTAGTCTCGTGTTCGTTTTACTGCATCTTTAAAATCTTGATTACTTGTTTCTCGTTTCAACGCGAGTTCATAGTGATTCCTCGCTTGTGGAATTTCTCCACTGGCCTCAAAAGCTAGACCAAGGTTGTATTCGTCTTTTGCAGTAAGCTCCTCCAAACCCTGAAGATAGGCAACAGCTTCCTGGTAGGCATTTCCCCTGATCAGTGTCGAAGCAACTGTATTCCCATCTTGAACCAGTAAATCTGCAGTTTCATGAAAAGGACTGATTTGTTTGACATATGTTTGGGCCACTTGACGTCCCAATTTGATCTTCAAATCCAAAGAAGTTTGTGGAACCTGGACATTCTGTTTCAGGTTGAATCCTCTTGCAAAATATTCAGTAGGGTTTGTAAAGGACAAACCAGCACGGTCAATTCTTGAAAGAAAAGACTCAGAATTATCTTCATCCTGTTCAAATCCTTCTATAATTGCTGTCTTTATATTTCTCGGTAAATGTGAGGTTTCGGGAGCACCACCCCACTTCCGTACATAGTAAGTGCGAATTATTTGAGGGGGAACGACATCGCTTCCATCACTTTTATTTATTAAAGTAAATTCAACTTCAAGCGCGGCTAATTGTTCCACATAAGGAGTCGGAATCAAAAATCCTGCTCCGGATGATTCTGCAGCCATTGAAACTGCACTTGCCAGTAAAGATTGCTCAAGGGTGGCACCCTTGTTTTTGATATTTGTAAAATAAGGAAGAGCCTCTTCGGATTCAATTATCCGCTCAAAATATTTAACTTTTCCTTGCAGGATTGCAACTTCTGCCGCATCCGGAAGTACACCGCTAAATCCGGTTTCCTTTCCGGTTGTGTTGATCAACTGATACGGCGAATGAAGAGAAAGGTTGTGAACAAGAGCAGCCCTTAGCAAGTCTGCAATTTGAGACGCTTGTTCTTTGTTTGAATTGAACTTGGAAATAGTTGGTTTTAACAATTTATCACTTCTTGAAAAACTCTGGTTTGATCCAGATTCTACCGAACTTGGCAACTTGATTTGTCCGGATACAATTTTAAATTTACCAATTTCAATGTAGTTAATGTTTTCAACACGTTGAGCTGCTGGACGTTCGATTTGGAAACTAACTTTTGGTGCACATCCCGTGAGTAAAAATACACAAATGCTCAAAAGCACTGAAGTCCTGATGTAAGTAGTCTCAATGTCTTCCCGCATTGCAAAATTATAGAAGCGAATCATTTGAAAGGAAATGAGTTTCATAACATAAGAGCAGTTGTAGATTGTTCCCTAATCATTAACGAGATTCGAGTTGTCTTAGCAGTTGCGGGTTTTCACGTTGAAGTCTTTCGATGCGTCCCATTCCCTGCGCAAAAAGCAGGTTTTCCGGTTCAGCACTCCACGCCTCTCTGTAACTTGTCTGAGCGAGTCCATAATCTCCAACTGCTTCGAAGCAAAGTCCCAGGTTATAAAGATCATTTGGATCCGGATTTTCAGCAGTAGCTTGTTGTAACTGTTCAATTGCCAAATCGTAAGCACCGGCCTCTATCAAAATTTTAGAGTTTGGAAACTTACCATCAGCAATTGGGTAGCTGACAGTTTTGTCAGTGACTGCAACTCTACGTACAAATCCGCTTGCTATGGAAAGTGCCAGGTCCGCAATTATTTGCTCAAAGGAAGGAAGAACATCTGCAGATTTTTCAATGGATTCAGTCTCGGTGGTTTTTGAAGTTGGCAGAACGGATGTTAAACTTTCTGCAATTTGCTGAAAACTTTCTGTGCTTCTTCCACCTATCCTTTGTGAGTAAGTACGAGTCTCAAAAGTAGTTGCCACAACTTCTGCAGGTACCAGACGAGTCATTTTTATTTCAAGTCCCAATGTCCCGCGTGTTGATTTGTAGGGCCACCAAACAACTTGATCGACTGTTAAATTCAAACCAAGACTACGTCGTGAACGTGGTGGCCGGAAATATTCCAGGCCTTCTTTACTCAGGTCAACTCCATCAGTTCGTTCAATTTCGAGCCAAAGTTTTCCGCTGATAACTGCATCAACATTTTGAGTTTTGTATCCCCGTACTGAAACTAATTGCTGCAGTGCCGTATCATTTTCCAGCTTTTCAAATTCATCTGAAAAAACAACTTTGAAGTACGGAGTAGCTGTTAAGAGATTTATTACCCGCGCCCTGACAGAACGGCTGATGGATTTTTGTTGGGCCTCATTCAGCAAAACAGGATGGGTTTGCCAAATGCCATTCCGCTCAGTTTTATATTTCAGAGAAATCTGCCCAATATCAAATTTGCCCACAGCTATATTTCTGATGTCTCTTGTGTTGATCTCCGCAGGGGAGCGCACCGTAAGCGTAGCTTTAGCGCAACTCGTCAACAGAAAAGCGCCTATCAACAAAATGTACAAAATTTGATTAAATATATAGTTATTCATAAATTAAATTCTTGCTTTAATCTTGAATTTGTTTGGCCAATCTTCTTTTTTCAGCAAGATAAAGACGTGTGCGTCCAACACCTTGTGCGTAAAGTTTTGTCCCCGGACTATTTTCAAGGGCAGTAATATAAAACCGTCGTGCATCTTCATAATCTTCCGGACTAACAGCACTGGCTTCATATGCTAAACCCAAATTATACCAATCTTGCGAATCGCGTTTTCCTTCCGGAATTGCTTCAATTATCTTTCGGGCTTGTTTGGATTTTCCCTCTTTGAGTAAATCTCCGGCTTTTGCTTTGCCTCCGGAAGCGACCTCTGCATCAACCATGACCTTGTATGGAGAAATTGTACGGATGAATGACTGCAGTGTCAGCATCACCAATTTCTGAATTACCTTCTTCTTTTCTTTGGGAGGCAAGTCGTAAATGCTTGGAACCGGCAAGGGTTTTTGGCCATAGAATATCTGTTTGGGATTGCTGCGGCTCGCCAAGGCAACTTCACGAATTGGAATTGGGAAAATTGGGATTCTGGTGTAACTGATCAGGCTACCTAAAGTCAGGGAAATCAGGTGACTTTCTTTGACGTTGCGATAGGAATCCTTTTCCGTAATACTGCGTCCAAAGCTGGATGAATCCGCACGAATCGCCAGCGTTTCCCTCTTCAGGCCTATTACAGTAAAACTGAAATTTGCCTGTGCGAAAAGGGAAATATTCTTGTATTTGTATGTCCTAACAACCTGGTTTTTAGGTGGAATAACTTCATTTAAACCCGCCAGCGCGAATGCCGATGAAAGAGCCATTTCTGCTACATTACTGGCAAAAGCTCCCCTCCGACAAACATAACCTCTCCAACTATCCAAAGTAATTGTTTCATCTGAAATTGCTGCAGCACCAGCTGAAGACAGTCTACCGCCAAGTCCTCCTGTGCAAGTGGCGAGGTCAGTAAATTGTCCTCGGTCCACTTCACCTCCGCTGATGACTTCCCCCTGAATTATGGCAATAGTTTCCTTTTCCGAATCAATATTGGCCTCGTCTAAAGTGTTTACTACACTGACATTAAAGCGCTCGAAACGATTGAGTTCCTGGGCCAGTTGTTGAAGTACTTTAGATTTAATGCCAAGTTTATCATTTGTTTCGTCCACCAAATCTGCACGAATAAATACTTTTTTTACTTCCCGCGGCACTGTAATCCTTGAAGGTCTTTGCACTTCAAATTGATAAAGTTTAGGTCTGGCACAAGACGAGATGAGGACCAAGGTAGAAAGGCACAATAGTAAAAATAATTTTTGCTGTATTGACATTGTATTTTTATATCTGTACTTAGTCTTCTAACAGTCGAGGCAGCTCGCATCTAACACAGCCCTGATGGAAATTGCGGCAAAAATCATGTTGAATTTGAATCAAACCCTGCCGATTCCCGAATGTTTTCATTTCCAGTTTAGTGGATTTAGACAATTCTGGAAACCATAAACGTTTTTCCATGAAACGTGTTTTACTGTTTGAAGCTTCTGCAGGTAAAATCATGAACAATTGATAAAGAAGTTTTTCCAGCTCCGGTTCATTCTCATGACGTGCAAGGGCCAGGAAAAACGGCAAAACTGCATTTGCCCAAATTACAGTTTGACGGTCTTTTCCAACAAGTTGTGCGGTATTAATCTGTTTCGATTTACCCAAAACAAGGTGTTTCCGCCAAATTTCCCAATCTGGAGTAGAAAATAGCAGTTCTGTTTCCGCCAGTGCTTGCCGGCGCAACTCTTTTTCTTCAGAAAAAACACTCAAGTTTCGTAAAACTACCAACCAGCGTTTGAGTAAACCTTCATTTGCTATGCGGTACAAATGGTGGAACATACCCAATAAACGTCGCTCTGGGGAATTTTGGGGGCGATGTGCCTGTGAAATTTTCCCGGAAACTTGTGGATGTTCTGGAAGTTCCTGCCAGGCAGCTTTCCACTGCTGAAATTCATGACGTACTGTAGGGTCGGCAATGGTCATTTTTTTGGAAAACAGACCACAGGCTCCAAACCAGCGTGAAAGCACCAGAGTACGCGTTGTGCGCTGAGACTGACGAAACAAAGGGCGTAGTTCTCGAAATTGATATTGCTTAGCCAACTCCTCGAAAACCTGTGCATACGGAGAATATCCAAGTGATTTGAAAAGCAACTGAAACAGCAGTTCCTCCGGATCCTGTTCATCCCATCGTTTAAGCAGCACTTCTGTTTTTTCTTGAATACGTTGTTCTGCAGCATGGCCAAGAATTTTCTTGAGTGTTTCTGTCCCACGCTCTAAAGCAGCAATTCCACAACGCCCCGGTAATTCACTTAATTTTTTTAAGTGAATTTTCGCTTCAGTTTCGGATGTAGAAGGTTCTTTACTCAATAAAGGGGCAAGTTCCAGCTCAGGAACTATTCGCCCGTCCTGGCGTTTAATTTCCCTCTGTCCATTGTGGTAAAGGACGACGTGCAAGACAACCTCATTGTAATCCGGATTTCCTTCGTGATGATGTGAATACCATCCGGAAGAATTAACATGAATTTCCACCGCTCCAAGAAGATATTGCTTTCCGATTTTCAAACGTGCTTCCCGGAAGTCTGGACCGCTTGCGGAATTATACCAACCCGCGAACTCAATTTTGACCTGCTGCCCGCAGATCGTCTTCAGAGTCACCTGATCAAAGTCCTGTTCCAGCCAAATCTGCTGGATAGCCATCTCAGGAAAGGAGTTGTTTTTAATCATGAAAGGCTAATTGACAAGTAAAGAAAATGTACGTAAAATTTACCTTTGGATCATAAAACAGAAAATTGAAAGATACAATATCATCTCTATGCCAACCCAAACCATTTCACCGGATATTTCCGGATATTATGGCGATTACGGGGGAATGTTTATTCCCGAAATTTTGCGGACCACGTTTGAGGAACTCATTTCAGCTTTTAAAGAAGCAAAGGCTGACCCTGAGTTTTGGCAAAGTTACGTGAACGTTATGCAAAACTACTCATGTCGTCCAACTCCAGTAACTCCGCTGGAAAATTTTGCAAAATCATTGGGCGACAGGTTTCAGGTTTTTTGCAAACGGGAGGACTTGAACCATACCGGTGCGCATAAAGCGAATAATGTGATGGGGCAAGGTTTGCTAGTTCAACGAATGGGAAAACAACGAGTGATTGCAGAAACGGGGGCGGGACAGCACGGCGTCGCTACCGCAACCATGGCAGCAAAAATGGGATTTGAATGCACGATCTACATGGGTTCTGTTGACGTGGAACGCCAGCGTCCGAATGTATTTTGGATGGAACAGCTTGGAGCAGAAGTTATTTCAGTAACTGAAGGTACTGCCACATTAAAAGACGCGATCAATGCAGCCATGCGGGACTGGGCCGAAAGCATGGAAACTACGCATTATGTTTTGGGAACAACTTGCGGGCCGCATCCATTTCCGGAAATGGTGTCCTGGTTTCAGTCAATTATTGGTCATGAATCACGTGAGCAAATGCTTAAATTAAACTCTAAACTGCCAGACAGAATTTATGCCTGCGTTGGAGGTGGATCCAACGCCAGCGGAATATTTCTGCCGTTTCTTGAGGACCAATCAGTCGAATTGGTTGGGGTAGAAGCCGGAGGTCATGGTATCGATTCCGGAAAGCATGCAGCCCGTTTTTCCGGTGGGACTGTTGGAATCGCACAAGGTTACAAAACGTATTTCTTTCAGGATGATGAAGGGCAGATGCTGCACACGCATTCAATTGCCGCTGGTCTGGACTACATTGGAGTCAGTCCTATTCTGAGTCATCTGCACGATAAGAAGCGCATTCGCTTTACTTCTGCCACTGATGAAGAGGTTATTTCTGCAACAAAACTTCTCATTCGTACCGAAGGGATAATTCCAGCTTTGGAGAGTGGTCACGCCTTTGCCTCAGTGATTGAGGAAGCTCGAGACATTCCGGATGGAGCGCAAGTTCTGATCAATCTTTCCGGTCGTGGAGACAAAGACATTTTCAATATTGCAGAAGCAATTGGCGACCATAAATGGCAGGAATTTTTAGAAAAAAAGGCACTGAAGAGCTGAGGCACTAAGGCACCGAAAAGCAGAGCATCTGTGGTGTTGTAATTCGTAATCCATAAATTAAATGAATCTGACCGAATATCTAAATAATCGATTAAAAAAACATAAAATTTTGCTAATGACCCACGCCGTAGTAGGCTATCCTTCTCTGGAGGAGAATTGGAAAATGCTTGAAGCGATGGGTGAGGCAGATGTGGATTTGGTGGAACTGCAGATGCCGTTTAGTGAGCCAAGTGCGGATGGACCTCTTTTTGTAAAAGCAAATCAGGATGCATTAAGAAACGGTGTTCGCTGGAAAGATTATTTCGATTTGATGAAGAGTGCAAGCGAAAGATTTAATTTTCCGGTTTTGATGATGAATTATTGTAACACGGCTTTCAGTATGGGGTTTGAGGCATACTGTTCCAATATTAGGATACACGGTGGTGAAGGTTTCATTATTCCGGATTTACCTTTTGAAGAATTTGGAGAATTGTTTGAACTGAGCCGTGATCAGGAACTTGATCCGATCATGCTTTGTACTCCAACAAATACCGAGAAACGATTACAAAATATCTGTGAGAAGGGCAGTGGTTTTATTTATTGTGTAGCACGTAAAGGAGTAACTGGACAAAATACGGAGTTGGACCGGCATGCAGATGATTTTTTGCGTCAGTGTCGGAAATACTCTAATTTGCCATTAGCTCTGGGATTTGGTTTGTCAAAGCCTGAAGATTTGTGCCAACTGCACGGAAAGGCCGAAATTGCTATTATCGGCTCTGCCTTGTTGAAAACGTGGGAAGCTGAAGGTGAACCAGGCTACCGCAAACATTTGATGTCACTGGCGGATGCCAGGGATTAAATAAATTATGCCTGTATCCATCAGTGAAACTGATATTGAAAATTACGCGAAAGATGGAGCACTGCTGATTAAAAACCTGTTTACTCCAGATGAAGTGTCAGATTTGCGGGAAGGTATTGATGCAAACATCTCGCATCCCAGTTCACGTGCAAAGGTTGCCAGCAATGAAAGTGACCCTGGCTGGTTCTTTGAGGATTTTTGTAATTGGCAGGAAAATTCGGCTTTCCAAAGAATAATTTTTGAGAGTGATATTTCGGAAGTTGCTTCAAAACTTATGTGTTCTGAGCAGGTTCGTTTGTTTCACGACCATATGCTGGTTAAAAAAACAGGAACGAAACAAAGGACCCCATGGCATCAAGATCAACCGTACTACAATATTGAAGGAATGCAAAATATCAGTTTTTGGATTCCGGTTGATCCAGTACCGCTTGAATGGACACTTGAATTCATAGCCGGATCTCATCAGGGAAACTGGTATTTGCCAAGGACTTTCCTCAAAAAAGAGGCAAAGTGGTTTCCGGAAGGAAGCCTTTCGGATCCTCCAAATATCGAAGAAAATCCGGAAAAATATCGTGTTCTCAGCTGGGAGCTTGAGCCGGGAGACGCTGTGGCCTTTCACATGCTTACATTGCATGCCGGAGCGGGATCAGGTGCGCTGCGCCGCGTTTTTTCAGTACGCTTGATAGGAGATGATATTCGACATGCTCCCCGTGACTGGGAAACTTCTCCTGAGTTTCCGGGACTTTCAGATCAATTGCCTGCCGGAGTTCCAATGGATCACGAATTATTTCCAGTAATCTGGCCTGCAAGCAAGGCTTAAATGATACTTTTCTTCCTCTAAATTCAAACCCATGTCAGTTCCTCAAGCAGAAACTCCGATGATGCGTCAGTTTAACGCCATCAAACGGGAGCACCCGGATAAGCTTTTGTTTTACCGTATGGGAGACTTTTATGAAATGTTTGGAGATGACGCGATTGTAGGCGCAAAAGTTTTGCAAATTGCGCTTACCTCGCGTGACAAAAAAAAGAAAAAATCATTGCCAATGTGCGGAGTACCATATAAGGCTTATGAGCAATATTTAAATAAGTTGACTGCGGCAGGTTATAAGGTGGCCATTTGTGAGCAAATGGAAGATCCTGCAAAAGCACAGGGGCTTGTTGCACGGGATGTTGTGCGAGTTGTAACTCCCGGAACTACTGTTTCTCCGCAGTTGATAGATCCAAACAGAAACCACTTTTTACTGGCAATCAATGTTGTTTTGCGTGCCCAGTGTTTAGGGATTGCCTTTGTTGATCTTTCAACAGGTGAGTTTGAGGTGGCAGAATTTCATTTAAATGAAACTCATAGGTTCTATGATTTTCTTGCACAACTTACTCCACAGGAAATTCTGTTAACGCAAAGCCGTTCTGAAATAGAATCGACGTTTTTGGAAGAATTGGTGCAGCGGATGACACAATTACTGGATAAGATAAATTCTGCCGATGCCAGATCCGTGACTTCTTCGGAACAGATCTCAGGGCTAAAGAATGCTCAGGTTTTTCCTTCGACAGGACGTTTTAATTTCATTGATCCATATCATTTTGATCTGGAAGCAACACAACGGAATTTGAACAATCATTTTGAAACGCTGAATCTTTCCGGATTTGGGGTTGATGATTTGCCGCATGGAATTGCAGCTGCAGGGGCATTATTACGCTATTTGGAGGAAACTCAAAAATGTGATTTGAGCCATCTTACAGCTTTGAGGCGCTATGCTTTTGATAAAACTATGCTCCTCGACGAAGCAACAGTGGCCAATCTGGAATTGTTTGAGAGTCAGTCCGGAGCGAGGAAACACACGCTTTACCATATTCTAAATCATACTAAGACTCCAATGGGTGCAAGGCTTTTCAGGCAGTGGTTACGTCAGCCATTGCTGGATGTGGAAGCAATTAATGAGCGTTTTGACTGTATTGAAGAGTTCCGGAATAATTTTATGCTTTGTGAAGAGTTCCGTGAATGCCTGGAAAATATCCAGGATTTGCCGCGCATTATTGGACGCATTACTTTACCTGTGGTTGGTGTGAACGATCTTGTGGCTTTACGAGAATCACTGGAACCAGTGCAGAAACTGCCTACCTATTTGGCAGAGTTACAAGCGCCGTTGTTAAAAAAAATTGCAGAAGATTTTGATCCGCTCACCGATTTGTTAGACCTGCTGTATCAGCGACTACTGGAGGCACCTTCAGTTAAACTTCGAGAAGGTGGTTTTATGGCCGCAGGTGTTTCTGAAGAATTGGACGAGTTACGTGAAATATCAAGAAATTCCAAACAATTTCTTAACAAAATGCTGCTGCATGAAAGAGAGATTACCGGAATTAGCTCTTTAAAAATCAGTTACAACAAAGTTTTTGGTTACTACCTTGAAGTCAGTAATGTCCATAAATCTTCTGTCCCGGAACATTACATTCGTAAACAAACCCTGGTCAATGCTGAACGTTACATAACTGCTGAACTCAAAGAATTTGAAGAAAATATACTTAATGCAGAAGAACGAATAGGTGAATTGGAGTATGAACTATTTCAGCAGCTAAAAACTGAAATCAACTCAAACGCCAGACGAGTGCAGCAGACTGCAAATGACATTGCTGTAGCGGATACGCTGGCGGGACTGGCATTTGTCGCAGAAAACAATCACTATGTGCGACCCAGTCTACATCCTCTTGAAGCTCCTAGAAAATTGTTTTTGAAAGACAGTCGACATCCTGTTATTGAACAAATAGATCTGGGGGAAGTGTTTGTGCCTAATGATTTGGATATGGAAGAATCAAAGTGTCGGATCATGTTAATCACAGGGCCGAATATGGCAGGCAAATCAACTTACATGAGACAAGTTGCGCTAATTGTCCTGATGGCTCAATGTGGAAGTTTTGTGCCGGTTTCGAGCTCAGAATTTTCTGTGGTGGATAGAATATTTACACGTGTTGGTGCATCAGATAATCTTACACTTGGTCAAAGTACTTTTATGCTGGAAATGAACGAAGCTGCTGCAATTTTGAACAATGCGACTGAAAGAAGTTTGATTATTCTGGATGAAATCGGACGTGGAACGAGTACTTTCGACGGTATTAGTATTGCTTGGGCAATTGTAGAGTATATCCAAAAATTGAGTGCCCTGACGCTTTGTGCTACTCATTACCATGAATTGACTGCAATTGCACAAGAACTGGATTCAGTAAAAAATTTCAGCATTCGTGTTGAGGAAGAAGGAGAGAAAATTGTTTTTTTGCGTAAAATTGTTTCAGGAGAAGCCGACAAAAGTTACGGAGTACAAGTAGCCAGGCTGGCTGGACTGCCAAAAAGCGTGGTAAATCGTGCTCTTGAGGTTATGGAAAAATTGGAAGAAACGTCAATGGTCCATCATTTGCCTGTACTTATAGATGAGACACAGCAGAGACAAAAAAAATCTGCAGAGGTTAGTGAAAATTCTGGAAGTTCTTGGGTAAATTCTGTAAATGAGGATCAACAGTTGTCCTTGTTTCCAGAGGAATCACTCTACCTTGATGAGTTGCGCAAACTGAATTTGAATGATATGACCCCGTTGCAGGCACTAAACTATCTTCATGAATTAACTGACAAACTGCGGCAATAGCAAGAAAAGCCGGTAGTATCAAAATTTTAAACTTGAATCCTAAAATGCGAATTGCTGTTTACCCGACAAGTGCAAATCCTCCAACTTATGGTCATGCAGATATATTGGTGAGAACGACCAAACTGTTTGATCATGTTTTTTGGTCGGCTGCTATGAATTCGGAAAAACACTATATGTTTAACGAAGAAGTACGTCTGCGGATGATGAATGAATACGTGCAGCATTTTGACCTGAAAAATGTAACAGTTGAAGCTTTCACAGGTTCTACTATTCGCTACGTGCAAAAACGAAAAGCTCAGGTAATAGTGAAAGGATTGCGTAGTTTAGACGATTTTCAGGGTGAATTTCAGCAAGCAGTCGGAAACAAAGGCATTGATCCTGAAATTGAAACCTTTTGCTTATTTGGAAAACCGGATCTTTTTGCCATCAACTCGACCCTGGTTCGTGAATTAGCATTTCTGGGAGAGTCAATCGAAGCTTATGTTTTACCTTCTGTGGCAAAAATTGTGGCTCATGCAATAAAAAAATCATGATTCGGAAACATCAGAGAGTAAAAAAACATGAGTGACATCAAACTACGAATCTACTATTTGTTTTTCGGAGGAATAGGCGTAGCCCTATTCTTGTCTATGCTGTCTGCAGATTTCCAGGATCCGACTGTTTTTAATCAGTTGTATCCTTCAGAAGGAGTGCAGAACTGGGCAGGTTTGATCGGAGCACTAATCGGGGGTTCTTTGCTGGAAATTTTTGGACCTTCGGCTTTGCTCCTTCCGTGGCTTTTTGTCCGGGCTGCTTTGCATCAATCACGTCAGATTTCCGGATTGATATGTACTTATTATGCATTTGTACTTGTGTTTTTACTTTCAATAATACATGAACTTGCACTACATTCCGTTCTTATAAAAACAGAAGCCTTAGAGTTCTACTTACAAAATGGGTATGCAGCAAAATTAGCTCTAATTTGGTTAGAGAAATCGACTAATCTTGCCATAAGTTTAACTGTTTTGGCTGCGATGTTTATTTTTTCTTTAGTCAGAATGTCTCAAATAATTTCGCCGCTCCCTTTTATTTCTGGAGTATTTTCTGGAGTACAAATCCTTCTCTCGATGCTTGCCAGAAAAATTAGCCCGCCTCCACCTGCAGATAATTAT
>OFJD01000059.1_pt1 | contig 11433 bp, 6 predicted proteins | sample 1540201 | NCBI WGS metagenome assembly OFJD01 (sample SAMEA104347394, study PRJEB22522) | marine metagenome | biome: marine biome; feature: marine water body; material: seawater | collected 2015-09-01T00:00:00Z | depth 229 m
GGGGAGTTTGGACTAGTGTTCCACTCCTTCCTTATCTTCCTCCATTTAATTTAGACTAAGAAAATTATTTATCTATTTTATTTAGTGTTTTCACAAGATAGGCCAAAATATATATCTTCCTGTGAAAATGCAAATTTAGCACTCGAATTTCTTTAACTCACGACCTTTCTGAGCATCCTGTGAAACATCTTAAGTAGGGAGTTCAACTCATCATTAAACTAAAAGCGTTCAATATCGTCATCACCAAGGTACTCACCCTGCTGAACCTCAATTATCTGCAGAGTTGTGTTTCCGGAATTCCCAAGACGGTGCCGCATTCCTTTGGGTATGTATGCAGATTCATTTTCTTGCAGAATCACCTTTTCATCACCACGCTGAACATCAGCTGTTCCCTCAAGCACAACCCAGTGTTCGCTACGTTGTTGATGACTCTGGAGAGACAAACTTTTGTCTGGCTGGATTTCCAGCATGCGGATACGATAGCTCGTATTTTCCAGAATTGTCGTGGCACTGCCCCAGGGACGCATTACCCGTGTATGAAACTTATATTCATGCCGTTCCTCGCTTTTCAGTGTTTCAACGAGTTTTTTTACATCCTGGGAACGCGTCATGTCACATACCAGCAGCGCATCATCAGTTTCTACAATGATCAAATTCTCAACACCAATACTCGTTACCAGCTTTTTGCTGCTGAAGATCAGGCAGTTTTGCGTTTCATGGGAAATAACGTTGCCCCGTATGACATTACCCTGTTTGTCTTTCTCTGAAACCTGATAGATGCTTTCCCAACTGCCAAGGTCACTCCATTCCATATCAACTGGCAAAACTGCAACCCGCTTTGATTTTTCAAGCAGTGCGTAATCAATTGACTCAGACTCGATGGATTTGTATATTTTCCGGATTGCTTCCGGATCAGCAGGCTCCTTTCCATCAACCGTTGCGTTTTCGAACACAGCCAGCAATCCTGGTGCATGATTACGAAATTCATCCAGCCAGGTTTCTGCGGTTGCCATAAAAATACTCGCATTCCAGGTATAATCTGAGGATTCCAGATAGCTTTCTGCCGTTGACTGGTCAGGTTTTTCAACAAAATTTGCAACCTTAAAACCGACTTCAAGTGCTTCTCCTGCCTTGATGTAACCATATCCTGTTTCCGGCCGGTCCGGACGTATACCAAAAGTCACAAGATAACCTGAACTTGCCAGAGTTTCCGCATTTTTTAAGGCACCGATAAAATGTTCAGGTGCCTTTATCAGGTGGTCCGAAGCCAAAATGACGACCGGCTCACCGCGTTGATTTTCCGGAATCTGAAGAATCCCCCATAGTATGGCCGGTGCAGTGTTGCGGCTAAGCGGTTCAATAAGCAACTGTTCAGGACGATAGTCCGGATATATTTGCGCCATCTGCTGCTGAAGCTCTCCTTCATGTGATGCAGAACCGACAACATAGATTTTCTCCGGATCAATAAGTGTTTCCAAACGCCTGCATGTTTCCTGGAACAGGGATTCGTGAGTTGAACCAAGATTGAGAAATTGTTTGGGAGTCATACTGCGACTATAAGGCCAGAGACGTGTTCCTGTTCCTCCGGCAAGGATCATTGCAATCATATATTTTTTATACCAGTTAATTGTCAGGTTTTTCAGATTTTTGAAGAGATGTTTTTGAGAAAATCCAAATGACTAAGATTTACTGCAATTGAAGTCAGACTGATCAATGAACCGCTTCTCAGTTGCTCAAGTGACTGAATATATGCCCGTAAATGGGCAGCATTCATTTCTTCCAGCGGTTCCAGTAAAGTTGGGAAATCCTGTTCTTTCATTGTCTCAATTTTGTGAGATGCAAGCAATACTTCCAACAGCCTCAATTTGTTTGCATCCAATGTACGTAAAAGAATGTCCTGAAATTCCAGTTCCCAATCATTGCCTGGCTCCTGCAAAATCAGACGTTCTCGAAGCCAGTCTAGTCCAAATTTCTGTTCTACACTCTCTGCAATACGATATGCCGTAGAGACACCCAGTTTTTTGTTAATGCACAAATGAATTACATCCGGAGCTAATCTTAAACGCCGCAGTGAGGTCCTGACAGCGTCAATTGCACGTTGTTCGCTTAAATCTTCTGATTGAACTTTTTCCCGCTCGGAATCTGGAGGAGATTGATCGTTTTCTGAATTTAATGTATCTACAGAATTATCTGGATGCTCCACCAGTTCACTCAATAATCCATGATATTGGTCGATTTGTTCAAAACCCGGTGGAACTGCTTGACTCTGCAGTACATTTCGAACAAGCATCTTCAAAACATCTTCCAAATCTATCAGTACTTCGTAACGCTCTTTCTCACTGATATCTGTCATAGAATACAGACGCTCCCGTATTTCTGTTGCACCAAGGCTTGACTCCAGTATCAGATAGGTCCTTATTATATCAGGTATGCTCCGTTCAGTGACTTGTGCCATTCTGGAAACAAAGGTTGAACCTGCCTGATTAGTGATATTGTTCGTCAGAACCGTAGAAACAATTTCCTTTTTCAGAGGATGATCGTTGGCATTTTCACCAAAGTGACTTTTTAAAGTTTTAGGAACATACTCTAAATACGTTGCAGTCAGTTCTTTTTCAAGCGGCATTTCTGAAGAGGTAAGCGCTTCGTAGATCTCCATTTTTGCATAAGCCATCAATACTGAAAGGACCGGACGCGGCAAAGGCATGTTTGCATGTTCCAACTGATCAAGTTCTGTACGTGTTGGAATGTATTCGCTGCGTTTATTCATACCCTGTTCCTGCAGGTGCGCAATCAGCTTACGGAACAAACGGAAATTGAGGTTGGAACGAATGCTGTCCATTGAGATCAAACGGTGCTGTCCGCGGTTATTGGCTAATACAAGCTCAGAAACCTCATCGGTTGCTGATGCAAGCAGATCATTTCGCTCTTCCTTTGACCCTACAATGCCTCTTCTAAGAAGCTGCTGGAGTAATATTTTGAGATTAACCTCATAATCCGACATATTTACACCACCGGAATTGTCAACAGCATCGGTGTTCAGTCTAACTCCATTGTTAGCAAGATCAATGCGCGCCAATTGAGTCAAGCCTAAATTAGCTCCCTCACCAATAACCTTCATTTGACATTCAGTAGTATCAATTCGTAAAGAGTTGTTTGCCTGGTCTCCAACTTGATAATGAGTTTGATCAGCAGTTTTAATGTATGTACCTATGCCGCCAAACCACAGCAGATCTACGTCCATTTGTAAAATAAGCCGTACTGCATCTTCACCTTTTAAACTGTCTGCATCTGTACCAAGCATTCCTTTTATCTCAGGCGACAGCTTAATGGATTTTGCATTACGCTCATAGATTCCGCCTCCGGAACTGATTCTTTCCGTAGAATAATCCATCCAGTTGGATCCAGGCAAATCAAATAGACGTTTTCGTTCCTGCCATGAACTTTCAGCATCTGGATCAGGATCAAGAATGATATGCATATGATTGAATGCAGCTTTGAGAAGGAGCATTTTACTCTGCAGCATCCCGTTACCAAAAACATCTCCACTCATGTCTCCTATGCCAATTACTGTGGTGTGTTCAGCCTGAATGTCCCGCCCAATTTCCTTAAAGTGCAGTTTAACGCATTCCCATCCTCCTCGAGCTGTGATTCCTTCTCTTTTGTGATCATAACCGACTGAACCGCCTGAAGCAAAAGCGTCGCCAAGCCAGTAATCGCATTTTTCAGACACTTCGTTGGCAATATCTGAAAAAGTCGACGTCCCTTTGTCTGCAGCAACAACCAGATATGGATCCGGATCATCGTAGGAAAGAACGTGACTTGGAGTTTGTATCTTACCCTGTGCGTCAAAATTGTCGGTTATCTGGAGCATTGCACTAATGAAACGTCTGTATTGATTTTTAGATTCTGTGATTGCTTCTTCACGTGATGCCGGAGTGTTTTTCAGCACAAAACCACCTTTTGATCCAACTGGAACAATCACCACATTTTTTGTTTGCTGTGTTTTGACAAGACCCAATATTTCCGTTCTGAGGTCATCCGGCCGATCTGACCAGCGAAGTCCACCCCGTGCAACTGGTCCAAAACGTAAATGCAGACCTTCCATCCCCACATCATGCACATATATTTCTTTGAAAGGCACCGGGTCCGGCATCTGTTCTATTTTTCGAGAATCAAGTTTGATGGAAATACCTGTTTCTTCAGTATCTTGCTGCAGGTAATAATTGGTTCGCAAAGTATTTTCAATCAATTCAAACAAACGACGCAATACTTCATCATCAGTAACCTGTTTTACTGTTACTAAACTCTCAATGAACTCATGTTTTTTCTGCGGCAAAAGCACTTCTTGACGATAAATCAAATTACCAAAAGAAGATTCAGGAGAAAATCGACAGGCAAATGTCTCAAACAACAAGCGTGAGCAGAGAGGATGCCTGAGCAGAACCCCATTTATCGTTTCACTGGTTAAAGGTGCACTTAATTGGAGAGATAGATTGCGATAAAGCTGAAGTACATTAATTTCCCGCCATGCTAAATTTGCCAGTAAAGCCAAACCATTCAAAGGGTCATTTTCTGTTTTTTTCTTGAAGACCTGTTTAACTATTGGTGCCAACAATGGTTTGAAATGCTCTTCTTCTATTTTTCTCATGTCACTACGTACTACTCTAAAAGACTGGATGAAAGCTAAAGTTTTTTCATCATTTCCAATCCTTGTCGTCAACTGGTCGATTACATGCAGTCCAAGATTTTGCAGGACAGGCATGATCTCAATCAAATGTATTTTCTCTTTGCTGTAAACATAGAGCAGGGAAATAGACTTGCCAAGTGCTGATGGAATTGAGAAGTGTTTTAAGTCGAATTGAAGATCATCATCCCGGGTCAGCAATTCCATGAACTGAATATTTTCCAGGGCTTCCAATATTTCAACACGGGCACTGTAATGAGAAGGCATCAGTGGGACATAACGTTCATATAATCGTGCACCTTCATCACCTGTATTTTTACTCTGCAGGAGTTCGCGCAGTTGAATTTTCCACGGTTTTATCAGTCCGCTGATTTCATTTTCAAGCTGCAGCAAATCGACATTAGGCAATTCACTTTTTCCCAGTGTGTCTTCCTGTAGCTCAAATTCCAGATGTAGACGTGATTTTTCACTTCCGCGTGCTTCAAACCAGTCACAGTGCAGATGTGGAGTTTTTGTCTTGAGTAAGACAACAGTGTGTTCAATAGCTTCCTCAGAGAAAAGTGAAGTGGGCATCACTATCATCAACTTTAATACTCCTGTAACTCTGGTATTTATCTGAAAACAATAAATATTATTAGGATTGTTGACAGAAAGGAGTCCATCGCAAACCTGAATCAATTCTTTCCTTGATGAACGGAATAATTCAAATTTTGGTGTTGCACTGAATATCCGGACGACTTCATTGTAGTCATAACTGTTCACCAGCATATTCCGGTTTTTGAAAATATAGTCCATCTTCTGGTGAATAAGAGGCGTTTCAACATTTTTTACTTGGAGTGAGCTTCCCCTGAGCAGACCGAGAAAAACATGCTCAACCATACCTGATTTCTTATCCGGAACACGGATACTCAGCATCATCAAGTTTTCAAAACGTAAAACCGGACTGGTGAAACGAATCAGGTCCAATGCAAAAGGGAATTCTGAGTGACGGCGCTTACTAAGACGTGCAGTTACAACATTCAAAAGAGTCTTGGAGGATTTAGCTAGAAAGGTCTCTGCCAAAATTCCCAGTCCGGAATTGTCTATAGTTTTAATGAAATTCGTAGATTCTGAATCCTGCGCTACACGTGTGATAAAACCCATTAAAGTAAAATTGTCCAGTTTCAACCATCCACAAAGTTTCGACCACTCTTCCTTTGTATCAGAGGAAATGACAGTAACTGTATCAATTTCTTTTTCCATTGATTCCAGCCGCTTCAACATATTTTGACGCTGATTCTGGACAAGCTGAACTGCCAGCATGTGACCGGCAATCAGGTTTTCAATACGTTTCAAGGAAACGATGTCTGCATCAGCATCAATTTCCAGATAGAGATGATCAAATTTTTCTGATGTATCTACTGGAGAAATAACTCCCAAAATCTCTTTCTCTGCAGTCAGGCGTACTCCCATTATAGGATGAAGTTTTCGATGAATCATTAAATCCAACTGACGCAACAGTGCCTCAACAGTAACGACGATAAACGGTGCATCTGGAGAAACTATTTCTATTATTACATTCCCGGCAAAGTATGATTCTTCATGTGTGTTAGATGGCAGTTTATGAGGAACGACTTGTACCATTCCACTCCTGCTGACTGCTTTCCTGAAAAAAGCAAATCGATCTTTGAGAAAGACTTCCAACTCTGAATTGCTGTAGGTCTCACGCATTCGATCTGACATACCACGCAAAAAATGTGTGATAAACTGATCAAAAACCGAATTATCTGAATCATCCTGCACCAAAGTATTTTCTTCTCTTATCTTCTTAATTTTGGACATTGGATCATCTCTCTAATGGAAAATAGTTTTTTCCACGTACATCATTTTTTAAAACAACTACTAATTGAATGGCTGATATTATTTAGTAAAGTAAAATACATCTCTGGACCCGGAGAAATGCTGGTACCAATAGGATCAAGAATTCCTTTTTTTACAGCAGTTCCCGAAATGACAGTCTGCACCAATTTGGGAGAAAATTGCGGTTCCGTGAAAATACAAAGAACGTTTTTATTTTTTATTTTTTTACGGATATCTATCAGCCTGCCTACACTTGTTGAAGGACCTGAACTGACAATAACTGAAGCAATTGGATTGAGTTGATAACGCTTCTCAAAATATTGATATGCATCATGAAAGACAATATAAGACTTTGATGAAACAGAACTCATTTTTGTTTTCAACTGTATGTGTAAATCAAAAAGTCGGAGTATTGTTTTTTTGCCGTTACTGTGATAAGTCTGCGCATTTTCAGGATCAAACTCACTCAATATTTGGACTAAATACTGGGTGATTTTTTGAGCATTGAGCGGATCCAGCCAAATGTGCGGATCGTTTCCGGGCAACCTGTGAATTTCCTGTTTCTTTAAATGGTCTTGATCATTTTCAGATTCAGGATCAAGTTTCTGCCACTCTTTACCTGAGCGAAAGGGCCGCAGTATGAGTCCCGGTGTATCTTCAAATGAAACCACCCTGGCTCCTGCAGCCAGAGAATGAATTGGTTTGGCCAAAAATCCTTCCAGATTTTCTCCTCCCCAAAAAACAAGATCTGCGTTTTGAAGCTTGACGGCAGCGCTTGGCCGCAGGGAATAGGTATGTGGTGAGTTGTTTCCATTTAAAAGCAAAGCAGGTTCTGAAACCCCCTGCATTACTGAAGAAACAAGTGAGTGAAACGGTTTTATTGAAACCACAACTTTCAAATCTGAAGCTGCCATTGCCAGATTAAACCAGAGAAGTGGAATAACAATAATTAAGCAAATTCCAGTTTTAATCACAATACAGTTTTGCTTTGCGGCTTTGCTTTGAAGAGTAAAATATGTTATAAATATTGATTACTTCAGGATAACTCTGACTAACTAATTTGTCAATGCTAACCAAGATGGAAACTGCAGCAAATTTGTCAACTGCAAAAGAAAAAAAACAAATCCTGCTTCAAACCGAAAATATGTCTCTATTCGCTGGAGAACAGGAGTTGCTGTCCGATGTTTCGCTTACTGTCTCTGCTGGCGAAATTGTGACTATCATCGGACCAAACGGAGCTGGTAAAACCACACTGTTCCGCGTTTTGTTGGGAGTGATCCCTCCAAATACCGGGAGTATATATAAAAAACCAAATCTCAGAATTGGCTACCTGCCGCAAAAAATTACTGTAGATCCGATTCTTCCTCTTTCAGTCAGCCGAATTATGAATTTGACTGGAAATTTTTCCGTTCGACAAATTGAAAATGTCCTGGATGAAACCGGTGTTTTATCATTGAAAAACAAGCCTGTGTATCAGCTTTCCGGAGGAGAATTTCAGCGTGTGATGCTGGCGCGTACACTTTTGATAAATCCGGAACTTCTTGTTCTCGATGAACCGGTACAGGGAGTAGACTACATGGGAGAGTCAGAATTGTACAAACTAATTGGAAACCTGAGAAATAAGCATGGTTGCGGTGTGCTGATGGTTTCACATGATCTGCATGTAGTAATGGCTTCAACAGACCGTGTGTTGTGCTTGAACCGCCATGTGTGCTGCGAGGGAGAACCTGAAGATGTGAGCCAGCATCCGGAATACTTGCGGCTGTTCGGTTTAGACTCCGGAAGTGCTTTGGCTGTATATAGTCACCATCACGACCATACACATCAATTATCAGGAACATTGCGTGAGGACAGACCGTGATGATTTTAGATGATTTCTTTTGGCGGGCTGTTATTGCCGGGATGGGAGTTGCAATTCTTGCAGGTCCACTGGGTTGTTTCGTGATCTGGCGAAGAATGTCCTACTTAGGTGACACCATGGCTCATTCAGCTTTGCTGGGAGTCGCACTTGGTATTTTTCTGGAAGTTGATTTGATTTTCGGTGTTTTTGTTGTTGCCATCGCTGTAGCAATGATTCTTTTTATTTTTCAACGACAAAAACAGCTTGCAAACGATGCTGTTTTAGGTACACTTTCTCATGCATCACTGGCCATGGGAGTGTTGGCAATCAGCCTGATGAGTTGGGTGCACGTTGATTTAATGGGATATTTATTTGGTGACATTTTGGCAGTAGACATGACAGATCTTTACTGGATCTATGGCGGCGGTCTTTTGATCATGCTGATATTTCTTTGGCTATGGCGACCTTTACTTGCTATTACATTTGACAGTGAACTTGCCCAGGCAGAAGGAGTTCCAGTTATCAGAGTACAACTGATCTTCATGCTTTTGATTGCAGCTGTGATTGCCTTATCCATGAAAATAATCGGAATTCTGCTGGTCACCTCACTTTTAATAATTCCTGTTTCTGCAGCGAGGCGTTTCAGTAGAACTCCTGAACAAATGTCACTTGGAGGTGCGCTTATAGGTATGGCCTCAGTAGGCCTTGGCTTGTGGGCATCACTGCAGATTGACACACCTTCCGGTCCCTCAATTGTTATTGCTGCAGTACTGTTTTTTTTCGCAGCCAATCTTTTTCCTCTGCGTAAATTTCAATAGAAATTGTTTAAAGATTCTTGGCACTGGTTTTAAAACGGCATCATTCTTTAGTAAATAAATAAATTAAAATTCCGCTTTACAAAAATGACAACAGACCTGCTTGCAGTTACACCGGAGATTATTCAGCGTTACAATAGACCGGGACCGCGTTATACCAGTTATCCAACTGTTCCTGTCTGGAGCGAAGGATATTTCTCCGAGGATTATGCAGCCTGTTTGCAAAAAGAAGGGCTGAATGAGAAACCGATTTCTCTCTACCTGCATATACCTTTTTGCCGCCAACTCTGTACTTTTTGCGGCTGCAATAAAAATATCACCAACAATCAGGAAATAGTCGAGAGATATCTCGATGCTCTTGACCAGGAAATAGCCGGTGTAGCTAAACTCCTGGGCGTTCGAAAAAAAATAGCACAAGTTCATTTTGGAGGAGGAACTCCGACTTATCTTAACCATTCACAACTCCGAAGAGTAGTCGAGATGATCCACTCCTGCTTTGATGTACAAGAAGATGGAGAATGGGCCTTGGAGGCTGATCCTAGGGTAACTACTAACAAACAACTGGAACTGCTTTATGAACTTGGTTTCCGGAGGATCAGTTTTGGAGTACAGGATTTGGATCCGGCAATTCAACAAGCAATTAATCGAAATCAGACAGTGGAACAGTCATGGAGGACATTGGAAACTGCCCGCAATCTGGGTTATAAAAGCATAAATATGGATCTGATTTACGGACTGCCGCTGCAAACAAGACAGAGTTTTAGAAAAACCCTTGAAGAAGTCTATAAAATGCGCCCGGATCGGCTGGCGATTTACAGCTTTGCCTATTTACCCGGAATGTTCAAAACACATAAGCGTGCAATCAGGGAGAAAGATTTACCTTCACCTGAAGAGAAAATAGCAATATATCTGGAAACTATCCGCTTTTTGGCTGAGGCAGGATATGTAATGATCGGCATGGATCACTACGCGCTTCCCACAGATGAACTTGCTCTTGCAGCAAAAAACAGAACTCTGCATCGAAATTTCATGGGTTACACAACTCTGCACAACATGGCTCAGATAGGTGTGGGCGTATCTGCAATTTCAGATTTTGGAGACAGTTACTGGCAGAACACGAAAGAAATTGATCAATACATTAACGAAGCCACAGAAAAAAAGCTCATACCTCGCAAAGGAATGACACTGGATGAAGAAGATCTGTTACGTCGTGATCTAATTGAAACTCTGATGTGTCATGGAGAAATTTCAATTACGGATTTTGAAACACGTTATAAAATAGAATTTCAGGATCATTTTTCTCAGGCCTGGAAAAAGCTGGAACAATTCAAACAGGAAGGACTAGTGAACTTAAGTTTAGAAAAGATTGAGCTGACAGATGTGGGAGTACTATTTACCAGGAACCTGGCCATGCCTTTTGACAGGTATCTTGAAGAAAGTGCACATCAGCATTTTTCCAAAACAGTATAATTATACTCATGAAGCAGAAGATCCCTGCTCTGTATACCACTGATAAACTTGTTCAAGTCCTTTTTTTAAAGAAATTTCTGGTGTCCAGCCCAGAACACGAATTTTGGAAATATCCAGAATCTTTTGCGGAGTACCATCCGGACGTGACGAGTCAAATGCCAAGGACCCGGAATAGCCAACGACCTCACTGATCGTTTCTGCCAAAACCCTGATCGTTTGATCTTCACCGCAGCCGACGTTGACTATTTCAGAATCATTATAATTTTCCATCAGAAACAAAACCGCATCTGCAAGATCATCTGAATGCAAAAATTCACGCCTTGGATTTCCTGTCCCCCAGATGCTGATCGACTCTGAATCGGCGAGTTTTGCTTCATGAAATCTCCGTATCAAGGCCGGCAGGACGTGTGAGTTTTCCGGATGAAAGTTGTCGTTGATTCCATAAAGATTGGTTGGCATTGCAGAAATAAAATTTGTACCGTACTGCTGATTGTAACTTTGACAGGTTTTGATACCAGCAATTTTTGCGAGAGCATATGCCTCATTAGTTGGTTCCAATTCACCAGTCAGTAAAGACTCCTCACTAATTGGTTGAGGACATAGTTTAGGATAGATGCATGAACTGCCTAGAAACATTAATTTTTCTACACCATTCCTCCATGATTCGTGAATAACATTCGTTTGAACGACTAAATTTTCACGCATAAAATCAGCAGGGTAAGTACTGTTTGCGTGAATACCTCCTACTTTTGCTGCAGCAAGAAAAACAAATTCAGGTTTTGTTT
>OFJD01000060.1_pt1 | contig 11412 bp, 10 predicted proteins | sample 1540201 | NCBI WGS metagenome assembly OFJD01 (sample SAMEA104347394, study PRJEB22522) | marine metagenome | biome: marine biome; feature: marine water body; material: seawater | collected 2015-09-01T00:00:00Z | depth 229 m
CCGTCAACAAATGTCGGAAAAACTGATTACGGAATCTACTTCTCCTGATCATAAATCCATCCTTTTTCAACAGCCATCTCAGGGACTTCCCATTTTTCTCAGACCGAATGATGACGGAGATTATTATGCTTTCACTCTTGCAACAGGAATTTTCCGGATTTCCGCTAGCGGAGTTAAGTGGAAAATTCATCTCAATAAAAATGCATCCCCCGCTCTTTCAAAATAAACATGATTCGTTTGAGAAAAAAGGAACTATTCTTTGACGTAATAATTTTTCTTGACATTTATTTTACTGAGAGTTAGCGTGAACAATCGGTTTGTGAGAACTTCTTTGATTTTTACGGAAGCCCGGGCATAATATGAAATTTGTTCCGTTTGGGACAGTTTTAATTCTTTAACCCCAAAGGAGAAATTGGATAACCGCAATACTGCACTGGTGGTGGAAGAACTGCATAAGTATTTTGGCAGTGAAGAAGTTCTCAAAGGCATTTCGCTGGAAGCTAGTGAAGGTGACGTGATTGCAATGGTTGGTGCCAGCGGTTCCGGAAAAAGCACTTTTCTACGCTGCGTAAATTTGCTGGAAATTCCAACCAGCGGGAAAATCTTTGTACGCAGTGAATTGATTCGCATGAAACAGGACCGCTATGGAGTCACTGTTCCGGAAGATCTAAAACAGGTCGAACGTATTCGTACTCGGCTGGGTATGGTTTTTCAGCAGTTCAATCTTTGGTCTCACATGACGGTTTTGGAAAATGTAATCGAAGCACCTGTACATGTCCTCAAAATGGACAAAATTGAAGCCATTGAGCGAGCTGAAGAATTGTTGCATAAGGTCGGAATTCACGACCGGATGAACTATCATCCGGCGCACCTTTCAGGAGGCCAGCAACAGCGGGTTGCAATTGCAAGAGCGCTTGCTATGGAACCGGACATGCTTCTTTTTGACGAACCGACTTCTGCTCTTGATCCGGAACTTGTGGGGGAGGTTTTGCGCGTGATACGTCAGCTTGCAGAAGAGGGGCGGACAATGATTGTGGTAACGCACGAAATGGATTTCGCCAGGGATGTCTCATCTAGAGTGGTCTTTCTGCATGAAGGCAGCATCGAAGAAGACGGTCCGCCAGGGGAAGTGTTTAATAACCCTTCCTCAGAACGGTTTCGACAGTTTGTTTCAAAATATGTCGAGCAGTAATATTAGGCCATTCAGGCTTAATCTGGAAAAATTTATAATAAGTTTTTCCAGCAAATTGTTAATCATTTCTAAATGGAGTGACTTATGAAAAAGTTAATTACAGTGGCCGTAGTGGCCATGATGATGCTGGGAACAAATGTTTTCGCAAATGAATGGAATAAAATTCGTATTGGTGTTGAGGGTGCTTACCCTCCGTTTAGCTCGGTCGAGAAGGACGGGACACTGAAAGGATTTGACATTGATATCGCTATGGCACTATGCGAGGAAATTGGTGCTGAATGTGTTCTAGTTCCACAGGACTGGGACGGCATCATCCCAGCTTTGTTGGCCCGTAAATATGATGCGATCATAGCATCAATGTCGATCACAGAAGAGCGTAAAAAGAAAGTCGCTTTCTCGGGCAAGTATTACAACACTCCCGCTAAGTTTGCACGCAAAAAAGGCTCTGGAATCACGATTTCCAAGGCAGGTATGAAAGGCAAAAAAGTTGGGGTTCAGCGAGCGACTACTCATGATAACTTCATTACCGGAGAGTTTGGTGACAGCGTTGAAATCAAGCGTTACGGGACTCAGGACGAAGCCTATCTCGACGCGATTTCAGGACGCGTTGACCTGCTACTTGCAGATTCAATTGCGATGGATGCTGGCTTCCTAAAAACCGATCAAGGCAAAGGTTGGGAGTTTGTAGGGCCTGGCTATTCTGATCCAAAATATTTTGGTGTTGGTGCCGGTATCGCCGTGCGCAAGAGTGATGGTGAATTAGCTAAACTTTTCAGTTTAGCCATTAAGGTCATTCGCTCTAATGGTGTTTATCATATGATTAACGGCAAATATTTTGCCTTTGACGTTTACTAAGATTTATCTTGGTTGAGGTTTACCATAATACTCAGTGGATGCCTCTAAAAAGTTAGAATCTTTCTCTTATTTTGCCACGGAATTCGAGGATTCCGTGGCCTTCCGTTTTTTCCCTCACACAATTCAGGAATGTTTGATTTACATGGCTATTTCCCGATGATTCTTGAAGGAATGACGCTAACCATAGAAGTCGCCTTACTTTCCCTTTTAATTGCTGTCATTCTTGGTTTATTTGGAGCTATAGCCAAGCTCTCCAAATCCAGGATAGCCCGAAGCATCGCAACTGTTTATACCACTCTGATCCGCGGAATCCCTGATTTGGTACTGATGACCATTATTTTCTATGGTGGGCAAATCCAGGTCAATAACATAGGAGACGCTTTGGGTTGGGACTACATAGACATCAGCCCTTTTGTTGCCGGAACCCTGACAATAGGTTTTATTTTTGGAGCATACATGACCGAAACTTTTCGCGGTGGCATCCTGGCTGTGTCCCATGGAGAAATTGAAGCAGCTCTTGCCTTTGGAATGCCAAGCTGGAAAGTATTTTTACGCATTACATTACCACTGATGGTGCGCCACGCTTTGCCCGGATTCGGAAATAACTGGATGGTTCTGGCCAAAACGACTGCTCTCGTTTCAGTGATTGGATTGCACGACATGATGTACAATGCAGGTGTTGCTGGAGGGGCCACTCGCCAGCCTTTTACTTTTTTCCTGGTGGTTGCGCTAATGTTTTTGAGCATTACCGGGCTATCTGACCTTGGTTTACGTTGGGCCAATCGCCGTTATAGTGTTGGGGTACGTACGGTTTGAATCATGGATTATAATGTCATTATTGACAATCTCCCGCTTTATTTGAATGGGCTTTGGGTTACAATCCAGTTGGTCGTGATCGCCTTGGTTTCAGGATTTGGATTAGCAGTTCCTTTAGCCTTGATGGCTGTTTCAAAAACCTCATTATTGAGATTTCCTGCAAAGACTTATATCTATTTTTTTCGTGGAACACCGTTATTGGTGCAGATGTTCTTGCTCTATTACGGCATGGGCCAGTTTGAAGCAGTTCGTGAAAGCGTGCTCTGGATACTTTTCAAGGAAGCATATTGGTGTGCCATTACAGCTTTTGCCCTGAATACTGCGGGGTACACTGCAGAAATATTACGGGGTGCAATTGAACAAACGCCATTCGGGGAAACTGAAGCAGCCCAGGCTTGCGGCATGTCCAAAAGCACGATGTACCGCCGCATTATCCTTCCCGGTTCCTTCCGGCGTGCTTTACCTGCTTACGGCAATGAAGTGATTTTTATGCTGCATGGCAGTGCTCTTGCGGGAGTGATTACGATTGTAGATCTGTTTGGTGCAGCAAAAATAGTGAATGCCCGATATTTTGTACCTTTTGAGTCGTTCATCACAGCAGGGTTCTTCTATCTGTGCTGCACTTTTTGTATTGTCTGGTTTTTCAAGTGGATTGAAAAACACTGGTACGCACATTTGCGGCCAAGAATTTCCTGAACTGTATTGCACAATACCTCAATTAGAGTTTTCCTTACTAAGAAAATAAAATCACAATGGCGGCTAAGATCATTTCTACACAACCAAAAAACGACAACAGTTGCGGTTGGATTAAACAACTGCCGCCTCGCCGGAGTCGGCCTTTTCTTTCCGGTGAACAGCATGCGGATTGGGTTGTGCTTGGTGCGGGTTACACAGGACTTGCCGCGGCTCGGCAATTGTCGATTTTGCATCCTCAGTCACGCATAATTCTTTTAGAAGGCCAAAACGCAGGCGAAGGTTCAAGTGCCAGGAATTCCGGATTTCTGGTGGATTCGATTCTAAATGAAGGTCATTTTTCTGCATCCAATCTTGAAGAGTATCGGAAAAAGTATGATATCAAACATGCCGGAGTGGAAGCAGTTCAGCGGCTGGTAGCTGAACTGGACATTGACTGCGACCTGGAAGCAAATGGGAAAATTCATGCTACAGCAGTTAAGGACCATGAGAAAAAACTGCTGAATTTCAGCAAGTTGTTGTCAGAGCTGGAACTGAAACATAAAATTCTTGAAGGTGAAGAACTGCATCAGCGACTCGGCAGTTCTTATTACTGCATGGGCTTATGGACGGAGGGCGGCATATTGCTGCAGCCAGCCAAACTCGCACGTGGTATGGTAGAAAATTTACCGGAACAAGTGGAGTTGTATGAAAATACCCCGGTCTTAAATTGGCGAAAACTGAGCCATACTGAAGGCTACCAATTGTATACGCCCTCGGGGCAGGTGACCTGTCAAAAACTGATTGTAACGGTGAATAGTTTTATGGCCAGTTGTGGCGTAAAATCGAATCGGACATTCCCCCTCACGCTGACTGCCAGCATGACTCGCCCATTGACCGAAAAAGAAGATGAATCTATTGGCCGGCCGGCTCCATGGGGAGTGTTGTCCGCTCAATCAATGGGAGCCACTGTCCGTTTAACAAAAGACCGACGGATTTTAATGCGTAACACTGTTGAAGCGTGGCCGGCAATAAATATGAAATTCACCGATTTAAAGACCCGTAAAGCGAAACATTTAGAGGGACTGAAACGGCGTTTTCCCCGTCTTGGTGGTGATTTGTTTGAATCCACCTGGTCGGGTACGATTTGTATAAGCGGAAATAACGCGCATGTGTTTACAGAAGTAGAATACGGTATGTACGCTGCAGGCTGTTATAATGCCAGCGGAATTGGTTTGGCCGTTTTATTCGGAACCGAAATTGCCAACCTTGCCAGCGGAAACATGACCGACTCAATTGCGTTGATCCAAACTAACTCAAAACCAATGCTGCTTCCTCCACAACCTTTTCTTCGCTGGGGAGTCGGTTTGCGTCTACTGCGGGACCGCTTTTTGGCGCGGCATGAGCAATAATGACTTCATTTTGGAAATTGCGCATTTAGACGTGAAATATTTTTGGTGAAGTGCTATACTTTATTGTTTTATTTAGCCATAAACCTTTAAAGGAGTTAATTAGATGTTTCCATTTGAATCAGTTGCATATGCCCAATCCACGGGAGAGGCGTCTTCACAGAGCCCATTTTTCCAATTTATCCCACTTGTATTAATCCTAGGAGTTTTCTGGTTTCTAATTATCCGTCCACAACAAAAAAAACAGAAAGCACACCAGCGAATGGTAGACAGTCTTAACAAGGGTGACAAGGTTGTCACAAACGGTGGAATCTTTGGAACAATAGTAAAAGTGGGAGAAGACCGGATTACACTTGAAATTGCAAGTAAGGTGCAGATCAATATCGAGCGGCAGCAAGTCTCCAGAATGGATATAAAATCCGGTGTAAACAAGGATGAAAAAGAAGATGATTCTAAAGAAAAAAAGTAGCAAAAAAGAAATAAAGAACGCTGAAAAATTGAAAAAGTTAGCCCTAAAAATAATAAATCTATAACCAGAAATTATGGACATTAAACTTAAAGGATCCATCATACTCATTGTCTTGCTTGGAGCACTTTATTATGCGTTTCCAACATACAGGGCCTACCAGCCTGGTGTTGATCCGCAGACTGTGGACAACAAGGTAAATCTCGGTCTTGATTTACAAGGCGGTATGTACCTTGATATTGGAATAAAGGTAGATGAAGCGGTTAAGGAAATTTTACGCAGAACAGCCCTTGAGCTGGAAGATTTGCTGATTGACGAACAGGTTGATTTTGTTGAGGTACGTCAAGCAACAAATTCCCTGATTCTGGAAATGGAGCCCGGCAAAAAAGTAAATTTGGAGATTGCACCATACGATCGTTTCCTGGAGCAGTTTGATATGAATGTACAGGACGATCTTACTTATCTAAAACTAAAATCAGGGGAAGCCCAGCTTATACGGGAGAACTCCGTAAGTCAGGCACTTGAAGTTTTACGGAACCGTATCGACAGCTTGGGAATTAGTGAACCTTCTCTGCAGAAACAGGGTGAAAACAATATTGTTATCCAACTTCCAGGATTAAAAGACAGGGACCGTGCAATCGAATTGATTGGGCCACAGGCAATTTTGCAGTTTCAAATTGTCAACAATAATGCCACACCAAGCACCTACAACCGGCTGACTGAAGTCGTCAAATATGAAGAGGTTTGGGACAAGACAACAAACAAATTGATTTCCAAACGGCCTTATGTTTTAGATAAAAAGATATTAATGACAGGCGAGTTTATCAGAGATGCAAGAGTCCGGATTGATTCCAGGGACAACAGACCCTATGTTGCACTTTCATTCGATTCAATCGGGGCGGATCGTTTTGCAAAAATCACACGCCGCAACGTTGGAAGAAACATGGCAATTGTACTGGACGACAAGGTACAGTCTGCGCCAGTGATCCGGGAAGCAATTACCGGTGGAGAAGCTTCAATTTCCGGACAATTTACAGTAGAAGAAGCTGACACTCTCAAAATCGTCCTGCGTTCCGGATCTTTACCTGCACCAATTGAAATACGTGAGGAGCGGACTGTAGGCGCCAGCCTTGGAGAAGATTCTGTAGATCAGGGACTGAAGTCATTAATGATCGGCAGCACACTTGTTTTAATTTTTATGATTTTTTATTATCGGCTGGCCGGAATTTTTGCGGCAGCAGCATTGATTTTCAATGTATTATTAATTATTTCAGTTCTTGGAGTTTTTGGAGCAACACTGACCTTACCGGGAATGGCTGGAATTGTGCTGACTATAGGTATGGCAGTTGACGCAAATGTTTTGATTTTCCAGCGTATTCGTGAAGAAATCAAACGTACTGATAACCCACGAGCAGCCATTCAGGAAGGCTTTGGTAAGGCTTTCCGGACTATTCTGGATGCAAACGTTACCACTCTTTTTGCCGCTCTTGCGCTCCTGCAATTTGGAACAGGTCCCATCAAGGGCTTTGCAGTCACACTCTCTGTGGGCATCATTGCAAGCATGTTTACAGCAATTGTTGTGACCCGTTTCTTTTTTGATTTTGTTTATTTACGAAAAACTAAATTGCGCTCACTTAGCATTTGATTTAACCATAACACAGCAGTTCAGCTTACAGAAAGACTATGCAGTTTCTTAATTTTAAAGACGGTCAATTTATTGATTTCCTTGGTTACAAACGTTTAGCCGCATATATATCCGGTATTCTAATTCTTGCCGGCGTTGCTTCGATTGTTGCACACAATGGTTTGAAATACGGTATAGATTTTCGAGGTGGAACAAATGTGCAAATTCAATTTTCCACTCCAACAAATCTGGATCAGCTGCGTAATTTTTTTGCTCAGAATGGCATGAAAAACGTGGTTCTGCAAACTTTTGGAGATTTGGCTGATCACGAAATCCTGCTTGGTCTTCCCATAAACAGTCCGCTTGGTACAGGCGAGAACCTGACTTCAGAATTACGGAAAATTCTTGAACCGCGACATCCAAAACTCGAAATCCGCCGGATTGAAACAGTTGGACCGAAAGTCGGAGATGAACTTAAAATCAGTGCTGTAAAGGCCATTTTAATTGCGCTCGGATTGGTTTTACTTTACATCACAATTCGTTTTCAATGGAGACAGGGAGTCAGTGCAATAGTAGCTTTATTACATGATGTGATTGTCGTTGTAGGAATGTTCTCAATTTTAGACAAAGAATTTTCATTAACTGTCGTTGCCGCCCTGTTGACGGTGGTAGGATACTCTCTCAATGATACCATTGTAGTTTTTGACCGTATCAGGGAAAATCAGGGTAAATACCGAAAAAAGTCGTTTGAAGAAACTATCAATTTGAGCATTACCGAAACATTGAGCAGGACCATGATTACTTCCGGAACCACACTGTTCGTCGTGTTGTCTTTATTTTTACTGGGAGGCGAAATTATCCACGATTTCGCATTTGCCCTACTCGTTGGTGTGTTAATCGGTACCTACTCATCGATTTATGTTGCAAGTCCTTTGGCAGTATTCCTGACCAAATTAGTACCACCGGGTGGAACTGTTCTCAAATCAAGCTGAGTTGTAAATGTCTGCCCCCGGATTCAGACAGTTTGACACATTGGCCGTAGTTGGTCTCGGACTGATCGGAGGTTCATTCGCCATGGATGTTCGCCGTTTAGGATTGGCAAAGCGCATTCTTGGTTATGACAACAATTCAGAATATAGGGCAGAAATCAGCAGCAGAAATTTAGTTGATTATCTGGCTGAGGCTCCAGACGCAAAACTGGCCGAAGCACAACTGGTTATGCTGGCTGTACCGGTCAAAGCCTTTGCTGATGTGCTTTCAAACATTCGTCCCCATCTTTCTGCATCAGTAATTCTAACAGACACTGGCAGCGTAAAATCCCCACTTCTACAGATGATGCGCGGACCGGAGTACGCAGGAATTAGTTTTGTCGGTGGGCATCCCATTGCTGGGTCAGAGAACTTCGGACCGCGTGCTGCAAGGGAAAATTTATTTTCCGGTAAGCGTTGTATCCTTACTCCTGAAATGGACACTGATCGGGATGTTGTCCGCACAGTTTGTGAAATGTGGGAATCAATGGGTTCGATGGTATCAGAAATGGATGCTGAAGATCATGACCAGATGTTTGCTTCAGTCAGTCATTTACCACATCTTCTGGCTTACGCAAGCATTCAGGCAATCGCAGATTCCAGCACTCCGGAGGCCCTGAGTCATTCAGGTGCGGGTCTTAAAGATTTTTCCCGTATTGCATCATCCAGTCCTGAAATGTGGGCAGATATTTTTCTGGAAAATCAAGAGAATCTGCTCTCTCGTATGAATATATTCAAAGATGTTGTGGCTAAGCTTGAGGATGCAATTAAGAGAAATGATAAAGAAAAGTTAATTGAGCTTCTTGCCCAGGCTAAAACAGAGCGGGATCGCTGGATGACCTAGTTTGTGAGAACAAAGCTTTCAGTGTTTTATCTTTGGCCAGTAAGTTTCAAAATTAAACATTGGGGAATGACTACCCTGGTGACAACTCACACATGACGAATTTGGTTCTTTATTCGCTGGATGGATTTTACTGTTTTCCAAGTGAGCTCTAGCAGGACCATGACAATTCTCACACTGTACATTTTTCAAATGCGGAGTTAAACTTGAACTGAGAAAACCTGTTCTACCCGCAAATTTGAGAACTGATTCTGAAGCATCAGCCGGTGCCTCCCATGGTTTCAGTCCAACGACATGACATTCCAGACATTCCGGATCAAAATGCTTTCCATTATTTTCCAGTGTTGCAAAAGCATCTGCGTGTCGACTATTTTTCCAAATTGCTGCAGCATTCGCATGACAGCCGACACAGACTGCATTTCCGACAAATGGAGATTCTTGGTGCTGTTGTTCCATTCGGTCCAAGTTACTGAAAAACAGTTCCTTTACTGCTGCATCATAGGTCCGGAAAGTACCTTCCAATTCCGGAGCATCCTCAAAATTTGGACGCAGCCAGGTTACTGATAAATCTGCAGGAACAATTTCTTGATTATCCGGAATTAACTTTCCTGCTTTTGTCAATTTACCTGTTAATAAACCCTGTCCTTTTGTTGGAATCATTGGGAAAGAATCAGATCCTGTCTGCACTTGCAAAACCTGGTTCAACTCATCGTCATTGCTGCTTCCTGCAACAATCAAATCAAATAAACCAGCTTGGTTAAATTTTTCCAACTCTTCAACATTTCCACGAAATAAAAGGATCCGAAACAATCCTGCATTTCTATTAATTTTGACTTTCCAGTCTGCTAACAATTCCGGACCTACAGGCAAGACAATCGGCGGATCATTCTGATTTTGATAAACAAAATTAGGAGACAAATAACCAAATACAGTGATATCCTGCTTCTCCAGTTGAATTGTTTTTGAGCTTAAATAATGAAGGCTTCCGCTTTGATTACTGAGGAGATAAGGAATTTTTGGATCAAGAGAATGCAGTCCGTTCAGCCATTCGTTCGGTCCGACCAGGACTACTTGTGGATCCAATTTTTTGAGTGCAGTCTGAATTAGCTGGATTTTAAGATCACCTTGTTCGGAAGGTTCAGGAAAGTTATTTCCCAGGTCAAAATATAAAAGATTGGGAATTTGGGAAAGTTGCTGTTTGAAAAAAGTGAGTCTGCGGGGAAGACCCCCCATGTCACCTTCTTCTGCACACCCACAAGGTTTTATTTCTCCTCGCAGGTCACCTGAAAATATTACCAGAGATTTTTGACCAAGTGAAACTGTTGGAAAAAACAAGAAACACAGGAAAGTACATGCAACAATTCGCTGCATATTAATTTTCGGCGACACAGATTAATTCGCGGAAGGTGACTTTTCCGTCACCTTTTATACTGTCATCAGTTCCAAGGCTGCGCGTATTCTTCATAGCTTCGTAAAGTGAGCTCTCTGCTTTTTCATATGAATCGGTATAACCTGAACTGGAGGCATAAATGATTCTGGCCGATGTCATTGGGAGTGCTTTTATAGCAGCAGAAGCTCCTGCAGGAAGTAGCTTGTCCACTAAGCTTTTATCGACTGCATTTATTAAATCAGATATGCTTATCAGGTTAGCACTTTTATACCCAGATGAAGTTGTGCTATTATCTGCCGCGTTTTTAACTAGTAAGAACATTACATCAAATAATATCACCGCTGTACAAGCTACGTTAGCCGTTGGATTATTGTCTTTTGCTCCATTATCCAATTTGCTCAGTCCCAAAGTAAGTTGCTTTCGAACACTGTTTTCTGAACTTATTCCAACCGAATCAAAGTCTGAAGAAAGTGCAGTTGAAATCATTGATAGTTCACTAACCATTGAAACTAAAGTATTCAAAGCCCCTCCAGCCGTAATATCTGTCATATTGTCTAATTTGAAGATAGGCCTTAGTTCAGTGACGCTTCCAGCAAGTTGTAGTGCGGCACAAGTTCCATCACCGGTGGAAGGGTCAACTGTATAGTCCCCATTGTAAGAAACGCATTTCGTCATATCACTTTTTGCAATATATGTTGAGCTGCCGGCAACTACTTCAAAACGATCATATGCAGCTAAGCCAGTTCCTAATCCATCAACACTGATTCCATCGGTCTGCAACTTAGTAAAGCCTTCTATTTCAGTAGGGTCAAGAGTACCGTCTGAATCATTGTCAAGAACTCCATAGCTGAGGTATATAAAATCAGCAATATTGGCGAACATTGATATTTCAAGTTCATCAGTCGACCCACTCCTGCGTGTTCCGTCAGGGCAGCTTCTGGAATTGACGATTGTATCGGACCCTATCAAACATTGTGCCTTAGTCACATATCCACGTTTTCCCGTTGTATAATCATTGGGAGAACTTAGCTTTGAAATCCCCAGCGTTTTTGTCAGGTTATCTGTAGCTCCACTTTTTAGAAAATTAGCAAAAGACACTCCTGCCTGTCCCAAATAACC
>OFJD01000061.1_pt1 | contig 11393 bp, 6 predicted proteins | sample 1540201 | NCBI WGS metagenome assembly OFJD01 (sample SAMEA104347394, study PRJEB22522) | marine metagenome | biome: marine biome; feature: marine water body; material: seawater | collected 2015-09-01T00:00:00Z | depth 229 m
AGAAAGATGGGCAAGAGTGCCAAGGGTATTATCTATCCAAAGTCTTCTAAAGGATCAGGTAAGATTCGTTTGAGGTCCACTGAAAAGGAACCGGAAGCAACTGATAAGGTCAAAAACTCTAAAACAGCAAAGAAATCTAAAATAGTAACAATCTCCACTAAATCTAAATTAGATGAAGAAGAAGTTGTAGCAACCCCAAAAAGACGTGTACGAAAAAAAAGGACGGAGCTAGTACATTCATCAGAGGACTCAACAGTTCAAGTTGCCGATAAGTTAAAAACCGATTCTGAAATAGAAAGGATTTCTGCTGATGCAAAAAAAGACAGACCAGAAAAACCAGTCTTAGAAAGTGACCTCTCAAAAATAAGCACATTGGAATCCCAGGAAACTTTACCTGAATCTGGAGATCCTGCTCCAGAAAACAAAGTTGAACCTGATGCTGACACAGTTGAGGACTCAAAACAATCTAAGCTTACTCCGCTGGAAAGAGATCCTGATAAGACAGTTTTACCTGATGATGAAAAGTCTGCAAAATCAGAAAATAAATCAAAGAAAACTAAAATATTTTTCAAACACTCTCAAACTGATGATGAAGAATCCTCATCAAAAAACAGAGGTTCCCGACCCTCGGATTTTGAGAACAAACGAAAGGGAGGTGGTGGACAGAGAGATTATAATTATCTTCGTGAAAGAAGGCCTCGCCGCCGCAGAAAAGACTTCCCCAAAAATCGATTGGATAGCAAAATTTCGCGCAAAGTTTCTGATACTAATGCACCAAAGCACGAATTCAATCCACGTAAAAAAAGCATCCGAATAGGAAATCAGGTCGGTGTTGCCGAACTGGCAGGCTTAATTGGTATAAAAGTTCCAGAAATCTTAAGAAAACTGATGTCCTTAGGCATCATGACAACTATTAACCAGACAATCACAGGAGAAACTGCAGAACTTATTGCAGCAGATTTTGATATTACAATCAAAGTCGAATCGTTTGAGTTGTCTGACCTCCTCAGAGAAGAAGAACTTGATGTTTCAGAGTTAGAGGAACGAGCACCGATTGTTACAATTATGGGACATGTTGATCACGGAAAAACATCCCTTCTTGATAAAATTCGCGAATCTCGAATCGCCTCTGGAGAAGCTGGAGGCATAACACAACATATTGGAGCATATCATCTTGAAGTAAATGGCAATCAGGTCACTTTTTTGGATACACCCGGACACGAAGCTTTCACATCAATGAGAGCCCGGGGTGCAAATATCACTGATATAGTGGTACTTGTTGTTGCGTCAGATGATAAGGTGCAGCCTCAAACAGTTGAAGCTATTCAGCATGCCAGAGCAGCCAATGTTCCGATTATTGTTGCAATAAATAAAATTGATCGTCCCGAATCTGACCCAAAAAGAATTCAACAGGAATTACTCTCACATGAATTAATTCCAGAAGATTTGGGTGGGAGCACTATTTTTGTAAAAGTGTCAGCAAAAACAGGTGACGGCATTGATGAACTACTGGAAATGATTCATTTACAGGCTGAAATACTTGAACTAAAATCGACCTCAAAAGGTTTTGCTCGTGGAACAATCATTGAGTCACGAGTCAGAAAAGGTCAGGGGCCAGTAGGTACTGTTCTTGTTCAACGCGGAACCCTTAAAATTGGAGATTATTTCGTCATGGGCAGCATTCATGGACGAATACGGGCTATGTTCAATGAAGTTGGTGATACAATGATAGAAGCTGCTCCTGCAATTCCTGTTGAAATTTCCGGTTTAAGCAATGTACCCGAAGTAGGAGTAAACTTTGTTGTTCTTGAAGATGAAAAAATAGCACGGCAAATTGCTGAGGATCTTGAACTAAAACTTCGATCTGAAACCATCCGGGAATACCAAAAAACCAGTTTGGACAATCTTTTCAGTAAAATTGATGAAGGTAAGGTTACTGAACTCCGATTGATTTTAAAAGGAGATGTACAAGGTTCCGTTGAAGCTCTCAAAACTTCTCTGCAACAAATCGGTGATGAACGGATTTCTCTAAGGTTCCTCCTTTGCTCAGTAGGTAACGTTACTGAGACCGACATAACACTAGCTTCTGCTTCAGATGCAATTATTGTTGGCTTTAATGTGCAAATGGACGCAAAAGCCAAAGAAACGCGATCAAGTGAAGGTGTAGATGTGAGGCTTTATGATGTTATATACAACGCATTGGATGATGTAAAAGCAGCTATGGAAGGTCTCCTGGAACCAGAAATTAGAGAAGAAGTATTAGGTCATTTAGAAGTTCGTCAGGTTTTTTCTTCTGGAAAAAATGGCATTGTAGTCGGAGGTTTGGTTACAGATGGGAAGCTTCTCCGCAATAGCCTTATACGAGTATTGCGTAAGAAAGAAAGTATCTTTGAGGGTTCAATCATTTCTCTGAAGCGCTTCAAAGACGATGTTCAGGAAGTTGCACAAAATTATGAGTGCGGAATAGTACTAAATTTTCTGGAAATTGAGAATGGCGATGTTGTAGAAGCTTACGAGCAAATTGAAGAAAGTGCACGGCTGTAATTGATTATGCATAAAACCAGTAGAAGCAATTTCAGCACTTTGGTGCATCGTCGTTTATCTGAAGTTCTTCTTTTTCAAAGCAGTGACCCGCGTTTCAGCAAAGTTACAATCAGCAGAGTTGAAACAACTCCAAGTTTGACTTCAGCAAAAGTCTATGTTTCAATTTTTCCAACCAAAGGCAAAGAAGAATTGATTGCATCTTTAAATCATGCATCAGGATTTTTTAGCCGAAAATTGGGAAAAGTCCTCAAAACTAGAAACACACCACATCTGACTTTTGAGTACGACACAGGATTTGACCACAGTGATGAAATTGAAATATTGTTGCGTAATGTTCTTCCGAAAGATACTGGACAGCAGGGAGAATCCGAATTTGACAAAAATGAATAGAGTCCGGTTAATATCCTTTTTGATATTCGAATAAAAATAAAGAATTACTTGCGGATAATCAACATCAATAAAATTCAGGGATGGACTTCTTTTGATGTCATTCGTTTCATTAAACGGAAGTTTAATGAAAAAAAAGTCGGGCATCTCGGCACTTTAGATCCCATGGCAACAGGAGTTTTACCTGTATTTTTGGGACAGGCAACGCGCCTGATTCCTTTGTTCAATGATGCTGACAAAACTTACCGTGCAGTTTGTAAATTAGGTGAATCCACTGATACATTTGACGCAGAAGGTAGGGGCACTGAGCGTCATAATTTAGGTAATTTAAATTCGGAACAGGTTTCAAAAGCGGTTAACACATTTCTAGGACCACAGAAGCAGCAAATTCCTGCATTTTCTGCGTCAAAAATCAATGGTATTCCTGCCTATAAACTTGCAAGACAAGGATTGAAAGTTCCTGCTAAAACCAAGTCGGTAATATTCCATGAATTAGACGTAGAAGTTGTAAATCTGCCCTTCGTTCAAATCCGGATACACTGTTCTAAAGGTACATACATCCGGGCATTAGCCAATGATCTTGGACAAAAGCTGGAAGTTGGAGCACATCTAACTTCTCTGGATCGTTTAGCTTGTGGAAAGTGGTTTAAAAGTGAAAACGCTATATCAATAGAAAAACTACAAGAAACAGTAACCGAAAATAATGTGCCGTGGATTTCTCCATTAGAGTTGCTGGATCACCTTAACACAATCGTAGGTTCTGCTGAAACGGTTGTTTCCATCAAACAGGGACGTCGTGTTGAATTTTTGCAACAAAACTTGACTGAAAGTGTCGTGAAAATGACTGAAAATAGTGTAATAGAGTCAGAGACAAATTCAGTTAAAACTAAAGTTGTTGATTCTTGCCAAAATTTAGTTGCTATCGGCCACATTATGTGGGAGAATGAGACAAGTTATTTTCATCCAATAAGGGTATTTGTATAGAAACAAAATAATCTTATATGCTGACAAAAGATCAAAAAGTCGAAATTGTAAATAAGTTCGGAAAAAATAATGCTGATACCGGATCTACAGAAGTACAGGTAGCATTACTTTCCAAGCGAATTAATTCATTGACAGACCATTTACGAAGCCAACCAAAGGATTTTAGTTCACGACGTGGTTTGTTAAAACTAGTTGGTCAACGACGAAATTTCATGAATTATCTTAAGAATAGAAATAGCGAAAGATATACCGCTATTACTAAACAACTAGAGATTCGAGTCAAGTGACTCTTACAAAACTTCACAGAAGACTTGTCCACGGGGGCTGGTCTTCTGCCAGGTATAATTTAGCAAAAGCTGAATTCTACCATTGCAATTCCCCCGTATCATGTAGCATCAAGTTTGCTTTCCTTCTTTCAGTTCTTTTTTTCAGATTGTTGAAAATTGATTTATGAGTATTGCTTTTAGCACTACCAGAACTGGAAGATTATATTTTCCAAAGTCACGAAAGAAGAAAGAATTTGTATGCTGAAATTTAAAGAATACCGGAATTCAGACATTAATAACAGGCAGTGCCGTTAAGTTAGAACCGGTAGAACGTTGATAATTAGGAGTAGAATGAAGATAGTAGAAAGAGAATTTGGACCAGCAACTATGAAGCTGGAAACCGGAAGAATGGCCAAACAGGCCAACGGATCCGTATTAGTAACATACGGTGACACAGTAGTACTTGTAGCTGTAACTGCAGCAAAAGGATCAGGGACAGGAGCAGATTTTTTCCCACTTTCAGTTTTTTATGTTGAAAAAGGATATGCATCCGGACGGATTCCTGGTGGTTTCTTAAAACGTGAATCTCGACTTTCAGATAGCGAAACTCTGATTTCACGCATTATAGATCGTCCGCTGCGTCCAGCATTTGAAGACAATTACCTGGCAGAAACAATGATTGCGGCAACCGTTTTAAGTCACGACCTGATACATCCATCTGATGTTGCTGCTATGAACGGCGCTTCTGCGGCGTTGGCTATTTCGGATATCCCTTTTCACAATCCTCTTGGAGGTGTCAGAGTTGGGAGAATTGATGGTAAATTTGTAACCAATCCTAGTCCGGAACAACTTGAAGTAAGTGAACTTAACATCTTTATGGCTGCATCCAAAGATGCAATTTTAATGGTGGAGGGTGAAGCTGTTGGTGTGAGTGAAGAAATTATGCTGGATGCACTTTGGTATGGTCAGGAAGCAGTCCTGCCAATCATTGAAATGCAGGAAGAGCTGATGAAGAGTGTTGGCAAGAAAAAACGTACTGTAGATGTGCCGGTTGTAGATTCAGAATTAAAATCAAAAGTTGAGGCAATTACACCAAAACGACTTAATGAAGCTTTAAGTATTAAAGATAAAATAGAGCGGTACGAACGTCTGGACACATTAAAAGATGAAATAAAAAATGAAATTCTTGGAGATTCACCTGATGGAGATTCTGCAAAAGAACTAAGTCAAATATTTGCTGACATCAAAAAAGATGAAATGCGCACACGTTTGATTAAAGATCAAATCCGGATAGACGGACGAAAACCTACTGAAATCAGACCAATCACCTGCGAAATTAAAGTTTTGCCTCGAACACACGGTTCAGCCTTGTTCACACGTGGTGAAACACAGGCTCTTGCTGTTACCACTCTTGGAGCTAGAGAAGATGAAAAAATGATTGAGTCACTGGAAGGTATCTCTTTTAAAAGGTTCATGCTGCACTATAACTTTCCCAGTTTTAGTGTCGGTGAAGTACGACCTCCTCGGGGACCCGGACGAAGAGAGATTGGACACGGAACCCTGGCTGAACGCGGGTTAACTCCGGTTATGCCAACAAAAGCTGAATTTCCTTATACAATTCGTCTTGTTTCTGAAATTCTTGAATCAAATGGTTCGTCTTCAATGGCTACTGTCTGTGCTGGTTCTCTGGCCATGATGGATGCCGGTGTTCCTCTCAAGGAAGCAACCGCTGGTATTGCCATGGGGCTCATCAGTGAAGGTAAAAACAACGTTATACTTTCAGATATTCTTGGTGACGAAGATCATCTGGGTGACATGGATTTTAAAGTAATTGGTACTGAAAACGGAATTACAGCCCTGCAAATGGATATTAAAATCAAGGGACTTGGACAGAAAGTAGTTGAACAAGCTCTGATGCAGGCACGCGAAGGCCGACTGCACATTTTGGGGGAAATGGCAAAAGCACTGAAAGAATCCCGTAGTGGTCTATCTACTTATGCGCCCCGCTTTATCACTCATAAAATTGCACAGGATAAAATCGGTACGGTCATTGGACCTGGCGGTAAAATGATTAAGAGTATTGTTGAGAAAACCGGTGTAAAGATTAACATCGATGATGATGGTATTGTTTCCATCATGTCACGTGACCATCAAGCGGTGGATGATGCTCTGGAAATTGTGCAAAACCTGACTCGAACAATTGAGATTGGAGAAACTTATACCGGACCTGTCAAGAAGGTGATGGACTTTGGCGCATTTGTCGAAGTTTTTCCTGGAACAGAAGGTCTTGTACACATTTCAAATCTAGCAGAAGGTAGAGTCGAAAAAGTTACAGATGTTTGCAAAGAGGGTGATATTGTCACCGTTAAAGCAACTGGTGTCGACAGACGAGGTAAAATTCAGCTCAGTATCAAAGACGTCTAATTCAGAGAATTCACCACAAACCCCGTATATAAAATTGTCTGCTCATCCTGTTTCAAAAACAGGAGGGCAGACATCCCACCTGAAACTTTATTCTGTCCCATTAGTTGCTCTACTGTTACTATATTTATTGTGTCAGCCAGAACGCCTGTGAGGGATCTGATTATATAGCAGTATTTATTAGATCTTAATTCTTTGTTCGAGATTACAAGCCGAGTACAATAATATAAGTACTTTACGACAAAACATGACTCCTGAGTTATTTAAAGTCCCGCATAATAAAACCTTGCTAAAAAATAATATTATTCAATAATGTCAAAAAGTAATTAGTCGATTAACAAAGACAACTGCAGGGTATTTCCAGAAAAAAGCACTAAACACTCTGCTCTTCAGTTGTTTAAGTTCCTTTTCAAAAAAGATGGCCTAACAAGATCAATAGTTATGCTTCTTTCGATTCTTCTCCTTTTTCATTCCGGGCGATGCGTAACATAGACCCGGAATCCAGGATAAATGTTTCAGATCTTGTACTCAAGCTGAACGGTGACTCTGGGTCCCGGATCAAGTCTGGGATGACAAAGGTAAAACTTTTTCAGTAAGACCTAAGTAATTCTACTCAAATATTCATACTGTAAACACTATTAGTTTGAATTTGGCCAAGTCTCAGGATAGGGTTAGATGCATTATTTCTGATCAACATCACCTGCCAATAAAATATCTTCATGAAACTTGTTATCACAGACTCAGGACTTGGAGGTCTGTCTGTTTGTGCCAAGCTTCTGCAACTATTATCAGAACCTGCAGGGGCAAACCATCCAAATTATCCCGCTGACGATTTACAAATCACTTACATTAACGCTGTTCCTTCAAATAATCGTGGATACAATTCCATGTCCGGAAGAGCGGAACAGCTTAAAACGTTTGAAATAATCCTCCGGAACACTGAAAAGATTTTTGCTCCGCATCACATTTTTGTCGCTTGTGGAACGCTTTCTGTACTATTGGACGACTTGGATATCCCTTCTGAAAAAACTGTTAAAATTGAAGGGATTCTTCAAATTGGTGTCAAGATGCTTTTATCAAGTCTGCTCAATGATGCTCAATCATCGGCTATCATATTTGGAACTCCCACAACGATTAATACCGAAACTTTTCAAAACGAACTGTTTAAGAAGGGTGTTCAGGAAATACGGATCATTTCCCAGGGTTGTCCGGATTTGGCAAGCCAAATTTCTAATGATCCGGATAGCTCATTTGTAGAAGAACGTATCCGGCACTGGGTTCAAAAAGCCATGCAGAAATTGCCTGAAAAATACATAGATACTTTGCTGATTTTTCTTGCTTGTACTCATTATGGTTATCGTCAAGACCTTTTCCAAAAGGCTTTTAATGAAGAAGGATTCTCCAATATAACTCTGCTTAACCCAAATCTTGCTTCTGCTGAAAATTTAGTCAAAACCTTTTCTAATAATCTAAATCACAGTTCAACTGAATCAAAGGCATTTTCTGTTGAGTTTGTAACACCTTATGCCATACCTGATCAGGAAATAATCACACTGACGCAATTACTTAGTCCTATCTCACCTGCAACGGCTGATGCACTTAATAATGCCAGGATTTGTCCAGAACTGCTTAATCCTTAATCCATGACTTCACGAGATTTTTCTATAAAATACTTGCTTTCCTGTTTAGATATTTCTCAGTTGCTTGAGTCTGAGTCAGGATCATCAATTTGGTTTGCACACCTCAATTTGCATGACTTTACTGAGGTTGAAATACCAGACGGAGGCAAAATCGCAGATTACTTACTTTCTGAAATGGACCTTCGGGAAGTTCAATTTTTCCTACTTTTAATAGAGCGAAAACGTTTAGAAACATGGACAGTAAACTCTGAACAGGTTTCCTTTCAGGAATTGATTGAAATCAAACTTCAAAAATCGAATCACAACAATAAAAACGCAACATTTAAAAAGCAAGGTAGTGTCTGGAAAAACAAGCTCGATCCGGAAACTCTCAAGGGAATAATCGTACAAAATCCTGATGCTCCACTCGAATCTGTGGCAAAAAACAGACATGCCGTAATAGTCAATCCGGAACAGTCTTTACGCCTCGAAGTCCTCAATATACAAAAACCATGGGGACATGAAGGATGGTACACAGGAGTAGAAAAACGCGGTGTGGTGAAAGTTACAGACGAATATGGGAAAACAGAGTTACCTTATGCACTGAATATTTTTAAAAAACAAGTGCTTGCCGATCATCCGGAATCGCTGATTTTGCTCAAAACACTAAATCCTGTTTCTGAGGATGTGATTGGAGATTTGTATTATGAAATGCATGAAAAGAAATGGGAAGTTTACGTGGTTACAGAAATTGACCAAACAGCCTGGCCATCAGGAACAGGAATTATCAAGGCAGGACTGCATCCGGAGAAAATCAAGGATTATCAGGAAATATATGGATCAAAATGGGTAGAAGTTCTGCTGAAAAATTTCAGGGAAACAATTGGTGAATATGAAAAAATACGACGCCAAATTGATGATTCTACCGAAGATATTCCGAATGAACTACATGAACAGGAACTTAAACTAAGACAGAAAGCTTCAAATTTTGTTGGCGACTGTCAGGTAAAAGTTGGTGACATCATCAGCTTTCCGGTGTTTCAAATGCATTCTCTTCGACATGGAATTAAAGTCATTGAATTTCAAACACCGCACTACGAGCGTCTAATACTGATGTTCGCTCAAAAAGTTCTCACCCAAAATCATTGGGATACTGATGACGCTTTAAACAAAATGCTCCCGGTAGTTTATGAACCTCCTGAACTTGAATGCTTACACAAATCCTCCGGTTTGCTGATAGAACGTTTTGTTGATTTTCCACAATTTACGGCTGATCGAATTTGTTTGGAACCGGGAACTATTTGGGAGGATCAACTGGATGGGAAATACCATTTGCTAATTACCATCTCCGGACAGGCCAGTATTATACCTAAAAGTGGTTCTCCAGTTAAATTAAATCGTGAAGAGGCCCTGTTTTTACCTGTTGGTGTCGGCAATTATCGGTTGGAAAGCACTGGAGAGATACCACTAATTTGCTTAAAGGCAATACCTAAATAATACATGATCGTTGAAGTTGCCCTAAATTTACCAATTCGAAAATCGTTTGATTATCACTGGCCAGATAAACTTACTCTAGTTCCGGAAAAAGGATTACAAGTTCTTGTGCCTTTTGGAGCACAGAAAAAGGGTGGAGTTATCGTTCGTGTTAAAAAACATTCCGGAATTACTAGGCTAAAAAATGTTGAGACACTGGTCGACGAGGAACCACTTTTTTCTGAAGAATTACTGAAACTCACAAAATGGACTTCTGAGTACTATTTTTGCGCATGGGGTGAAACTCTTAATGCTGCAATTCCAGGTGGACTTGCCTTGCGTTTACGTACAACTTATACTCCACAAACAACATCACTTCCCGGCCTGGACACTCTGAGCCAAAAACCCCAGTTCCTGATAGATACCCAATCAACATGGACACAACAGGAATGGCTTCAGTGCAACCCTGACGAACGTGACCACCAACAACTCCGTAACTGGCTTTCCAAAGATCATGTTCAATCAACTCAGGTGTTACTTGGGCAAAAGACAAAGCCAAAAATGGAACGCTGGATACGTCTGCTCAAACCTGATAATCCGAAAAATTCCGTTTCTCGGCGTAAAACAAAAAGACAGCAAATATTTGAAATATTGAATGAAAATCGAGAAATATGTTGGAGCGACGTTCAAAACCGAGTCAATGCTCCATCACAGGCGTTAAAAATACTAAAAGAAGAAGGTCATATTGAATTTTTTGAAAAAAGAGTTTACCGCCGATTTATGGAAGGGGGACTTCCTAAAATAGAACCATTTAAGGAGTTAACTCCGGAACAGAAATCAGTTTTTGAAAAGCTTTCAGATTCACTGCAAAACGGAACTTACTGTACTTATTTACTGGAAGGTATAACAGGAAGCGGAAAAACAGAGGTTTATCTTCATGCAGTCCGAGAAGCCCATAAATTAGGGAAATCATGCTTGATACTAGTACCTGAAATATCACTGACACCACAACTTGTGAACCGGTTCCGTTCACGTTTTGGGGACCACGTAGCAATCTTACATAGTGGTATGGATGATGGTGAACGCTTTGATGAGTGGTCAAGGGTACGTCATGGATTTGCATCAATTGTAATTGGAGCACGCAGTGCCGTCTTTTCTCCAATGAAAAACCTGGGACTAATTGTGATAGATGAAGAACATGATCCTTCCTACAAACAGGGCGAGACTCCGCGTTATCACGGACGAGATGTAGCTATTTTTCGCGGATATGAGGCAGGTGCAACAGTTTTACTTGGTTCGGCCACTCCTTCACTGGAATCTTCAAACAATGTAAGCAACGGTAAATATGAGCTTTTAAGCTTAACTTCACGCATTAATCAGGCACTCTTACCGGAAGTCAGGTTATTGGATATGAAAACGGTACCCGGACAGAAAGGAAGTCCGTACTTTTCCAGCGAGTTGGTTGAAGCCCTGCGCCTACGTTTACTAAAGAAGGAGCAAAGTATTGTTTTTTTGAATCGTCGCGGATTTGCGCCTTTAGTCCGTTGTTCAAAATGCGAATCGACATTCACTTGCCCCAACTGCAGTCTGAGTTTGGTTTACCATCAAGTAGCAAATCAGGTGCAATGTCATCAATGTGACTTTGTTAAACCTCTGGTTCAGAGATGCCCTGAATGTGGAAATGATCTCGCGCCAATAA
>OFJD01000063.1_pt1 | contig 11163 bp, 8 predicted proteins | sample 1540201 | NCBI WGS metagenome assembly OFJD01 (sample SAMEA104347394, study PRJEB22522) | marine metagenome | biome: marine biome; feature: marine water body; material: seawater | collected 2015-09-01T00:00:00Z | depth 229 m
CAGCAGTGAAGGCACCATTTCAAACCATCCGTGTCCTGTGTAGTAAGTTTGAAACAAAATGTGCAGCGTACTTTCAATATTTTCCGCAGACTCTTTTTGTCCTGCTTCATGACTTGCAAGCAAATGCAGAGTTTCTGAAGATCCTTTTTGCAGAGTTTCCAGTGCCACATAAGGATCATCACATGAACCTATTTTAACTCTGTTATTGCGTGAATCCTGGATAAAATAAACTGCCCAGGCCAAATCTCCAAGACGCTGCTGACGCATCTTTCTTTCACTGCTCTTTGCATCTATGCAGTTTTTGCAGATTGACGTTTTGCCATCATGTGAATGTGAAGACATGTAGAATTCCCTCAATGATTTTATTGTTCCACATCCTTCACAGCTCTTTTCCAGCAAATTCATTTGAGACAACCTTCTTTCCGTTTCTTTGGGAGCTTGCCGAACCTGTGCCCGGACATTAGCACATTTACGACAAAACGAAGCCAGTCTGTCCTGACATCGTCCTGGAGGGAAAAATTCCGGCGAACGGGGAAATTCCCCCCGGCACATGCTGCATAAACGGGTGTATTGTTCAGGACCAAATAATTCTTCTTGAATAGCTGACCTCATAGTTTCATTCCTTTGCTGTTTCACTTTGTAAAATGGGCATATAAATATCTTTCTACAATCATAAGATTGCTAATGAATTTACACTTTTCTGTTATAATAAATAGCAGATTACACAAAATGGTCAATTTCTGAATGCAAAAACTGCCGTGATAGGATAAGCTTTCCAAAAAGCTTGCCATCCAGAAAATAAATTTAGCTTCTTTTCTCTGCAGCATGCAGTTTCGCATTTTTTGAAAATTTTCACATTTTACAAAAATACATACATCCAGCAACAACCATTTGAATTTATTGACCGTTAATAATTTAACTGTTCGTACAGAACACCAATCTGGTCCAATTAACATTTTGGACAACCTGAATTTCAAACTTGAAAGCGGCAAAAGCTTGGGAGTAGTTGGAGAATCCGGTTGTGGTAAATCAATGGCGGCCTTTGCAATCATGGGTTTATTGCCGGAAAATATGACTGCCTCCGGCGAAGTTATGTTTGGTAAAAACTTGCTGAATCTACCTGAAAAGGAATTATGTAAAATCAGGGGGAACCGTATCAGTATGGTTTTTCAGGAGCCAATGACGGCACTAAATCCAGTCCAGCCAATTGGATTCCAGGTAGCAGAAAGTTTGATTCTGCACAAAAATTTATCCCGACATCAAGGGCAGCGACAGGCTTCAAAAGTGTTGGACCGCGTTGGCTTACCTGCCAAAAAATTTTCGCGCTCACTTTATCCACATCAGCTTTCCGGAGGACAAAGACAGAGGGTAGTGATTGCGATAGCTATGGTATGTGAACCGGAATTGATTATTGCAGACGAACCTACAACTGCACTGGATGTCACGATTCAGGAACAAATACTGGCTTTGATTTCTGAATTGGTTATTGAGGAAAACATGGCACTGATGCTGATAACACACGATTTAGGTGTTGTTGCAGAAAATACTGATCAAATGCTGGTAATGTACGCAGGACGGATTGTAGAGAAAGGTCCAACAAATAAAGTGTTTGAACATTTGGCACATCCATACACACGCGGCCTTTTTGCCTCAATTCCTGACACAGAAAAGTCTACTAATGATCTTAGCCGTCATCCTGAAAATCCCAAAAATAGCAGGTTGTCAACAATTCCCGGACGTGTTCCGGAATTCTGGGAACGCACCAAAGGCTGTTCTTTTGCAGACCGCTGTTCACGGGCACAGGTAAAATGTTTTTCAGAGCTTCCGGATGAAACCCGGATAAGTAACGGACATTCCGCAGCCTGTTTTTTCCCCTGGGAGCAAAACGCATGAAACAGGAAAAGAATGCAAATACTTTGCTCCAAATCCGCGAACTAGTGAGGGAATATATCCTGCCGCGCCAGCATATTTTTATTCCTCCAAAACGCTTCCGTGCACTTGATGGAGTGAGTTTGTCGCTAAATTACGGTGAAAGTTTTGGCATTGTGGGCGAGTCCGGTTGCGGAAAATCTACTTTGGCCAGAACTGTATTAGCACTTGAATCTCCTCAGTCCGGAGAAGTTTGTTTTCAAGGTAAGGTTCTGCACACCCTGAAAACCAAAGATTTGCGACGTATGCGTCGTGGAATGCAAATGGTTTTTCAAGATCCATACGGCTCGTTGGATCCCCGCCATTCAGTTAGTCAAATAGTATCTGAACCCCTTACATTGCTGGGAGAAGTAACACTGAAAATACAGCAGCAACAGGTTGCTGAAGCCCTTGAAAATGTGGGGCTCTCACCTGCAGACGCGAACAAATTTCCGCATGAGTTCTCCGGAGGACAGCGCCAGAGAATTGCAATTGCCCGTGCTTTAATCACTCGTCCGTCACTGATTGTGGCGGATGAACCGGTATCGGCTTTGGATGTGTCAGTACAGGCTCAGGTATTGAATTTAATGATGGACTTGCGGGAACAGCATGGACTGGCTTATCTTTTTATTAGTCATGACCTGAGCATCGTTCGTCACATGACTACAAATGTGGCTGTGATGTTTGCAGGAAGAATTGTAGAAACAGGTCCAACGGAAACCCTGTTTGATCATGCTCAACATCCATACACTAGAGCTCTGCTTGAAGCAGTTCCTCGTCCTGACCCGTCAAGGAAACGCACAGGACGTTTAAAAAAATCAGCTTCAACCCAACTTTTTCCAGAAACTGAAGGAGGATGCGCCTATGCTTCCCGTTGTCCGCTTGTAGAGGAAAAATGCAGAGAAAAATCTCCGTCACTTTTAAATCTGAATAATAGTTCGGCAATGGAATCTGACAAAAATCCTGCTGAAATTGTTCATAAAGTTGCCTGTTACAAACCCTTAGATTCTGTTGTTTCAGTTTGAAACACTATTAACACTTAAACCAGATAACCAGAAATGTCCGATTCAAAGTTTTGCAGTTTTTTGTGCAAACAATCAGGAGAACCTCTTGCGGGCACTGCCCCATTTGCAGAGCATTTTGTTTTTATTTCCTGGCCCAAAAAATACTGGGAATACGAAGCTCTGGAATCCAAAGGCGGATTCCCAACTGGACTAAAACAATGGATGAAAGAAAAAAGTAAAATTAGCGGAAAAATTAGTATCCGTTTAGCCAGCCAGGCAAAGCTCGAAAATGACAAAGTGGAATTATTTATCTATCCCGGAAAATGGTATTATTCAAACGTTCTCCCCAAAGAAATACCAGAAGTTTTAGAGTCACATTTTCAGCATTACAAAAATTCCGATTTTTCCTGTAAAAAGATTGAGCGGGAGCAGATTTTTATTTGTACCCATGGGAGGCATGATAAATGCTGTGCCAAGTTTGGACAGAAACTTGCTGATCAGATGCAATATCATGTTCAAAAGCAAAATTCTTCTGTTGAAGTTTGGGAGAGCAGTCACCTTGGAGGGCATCGTTTTGCACCAACAATGATTGATTTTCCAAGCGGACGAGTATATGGCCGTATGACTCCGGATGAGATCCCAAGGTTTTTAGAGAGTCGAAAACAAGGACAAGTTTATGGTTCAGCTTATCGGGGTTCAATTTTTTTGCCTGAACTGGAACAAGTTGCTGAAGCTCATGTTCAGCATTATTGCAGTGTTCAGCAATTGGATTGTCAGGTGAAAATAAAAAACCTGGAAAAATTAAGAGAAGATAAATTTAGGTGTACTGCAGCATTTGAGATTAATAAACGTTCCGCTGAATCGCAAAATAATATTCCGGATGAATTAGCATTTTCTTTTAAGTTGAAAGACTTTGAAAGCCCTTCCGGATGTGATGCACTCGAAGAACCGAAACTGAGAAAATGCTGGGAACTGGAGTTACCCCTTTCCTTCCAATAAATTTATTAAATGGAGTAAAAATGGTAGACGAAGAAGTTCAGGAAGAGCAGGAAAACGTAGAAATGAAAGCAGCTGAAACCGAGAATGGAGACAGTCCTGATGACGATATGGATTCGTTGATGAATGAGTTAGAGCAACAAAAAACAAGTCCTGAAGGTACAGGAGGCAGCGGTGACCTTAGTTCCTTAATAACGGAAAAAGCAGATTCAACAGAGGAAAATATCGACGAAATGCTTGACTCAGCTATAGACACCACCTCGTCCATGGATGATACTCAGGTTGAAGAAGGTGTTGACCTAAAACTTTTACAGAAAATGCCTTTAACAATGACCCTTGAAGTGGGACGTGCAAAAATGACCATTAACGACCTCCTTTCACTCGGACAGGGTTCCGTACTTGAATTGCACCGTTTAGTTGGTGAAAGCCTGGATTTATTTGCCAACGGTAAGTTGATTGCTCAAGGTGAAGTTGTAATTGTCAATGAAAAGTTTGGTGCAAAATTAACGAATATTATTTCTCCTGAAGAGCGGATCAAACAAATGGACGGTATGGATAAAACAAGTTAGCAGCCGACAACAGGACTATTTTTTCTAAGAAACAACCATCAAGTGCTGCCTCCAGTCTGGTGATTTAATTCTCATAATCCAAATGCCCTCTCACGATTGGAAGCTCAGTTCATACGACTATAAGCTTCCTCAATCCCTCATTGCCCAGCATCCTGCCCCAAAACGTGATCAGTCACGCATGCTTTTTCTTGAACGTAAAAGCGGAAAAATTTCAAACCGCAACTTTACTGAAATTGTTTCACTGCTCCCTGAATCCTCCTGCCTTGTTATCAACAACACCAAAGTTTTACCTGTCCGCATTCCGGGAAAACGTCAAAGCGGTGGAAAAATTGAAGCCCTGCTGATTGAAGAAAATAACAACGGAGACTGGAGCGCAATAGTCCGAAAAGCTGGACGAATTAAACAGGGTGAGCGTCTTGAATTTTGTGATGGAAAACTTTTGGCAAAAGCAAAAGAACGGCTGGAAGAGGGGAAATGGCTTTTGGAATTTGAGGAAACAGAACGTTTGAAAGAGCGATTGGAAGATGTTGGTCTGCCGCCGCTGCCACCTTACATTGAGCGACGAAACGCAAGTGATTTGCAGAATACAAAAGATCGAGAACGTTACCAAACCTGTTTTGCTACCGAACCAGGCGCAATTGCAGCACCCACTGCCGGCTTACACTTTACGCCTGAAATTTTAACAGAAATTGGAAATCGTGGAATCGATATTTTGGAGGTAACTCTGCATGTCGGTTTGGGGACCTTTTCCTCAATTGATCAAGAAGATATTCGAAAACACAAAATGCATGCGGAATTTTTTTCAATTTCTTCTCAAACACTACGTCAACTGCAAGTCTACCAAAACAATAACAAACAGATGATCAATGTCGGCACAACTTCTGTGAGGGTCCTGGAAACCTTAGCTCGGCAGAATTTTCAAGAAAGCTCGGGTTGGACAGACATTTTTATTTATCCACCCTGTAAATTCTCAATGACGGATGGGCTTCTTACAAATTTTCACCTTCCAAAGTCAACATTGATGATGTTAGTTTCAGCATTTTGTGGCCGCGAATTTTTATTAAGTTCCTATCGGCATGCCGTAGCCGAAAAATTCCGTTTTTTCAGCTATGGAGACTGCATGTTGATTTTGTGATTTTTATCCTAAAAATTAGATGAACCTGTAAAAAGTCGTAATACAGTGTCATATCGAGCGAAGCGAGAAATCTTGTATAAGCTCCTACATTAATATCATTAAGATTGCATACTTTTGACGAAAGCATCAAAAAATAAATATTTATTGTTAAGTATCGCTTTCAAGTTGTCTTTTGTAGTATTGAGAAAATTTTGGCAAATCATCCTCAATTTCATAATAATCAGGTTTGTCATCAACAAAAATATGTTCAACAGTTTTTAGACCTTTTGAAGAATCCAACATCCCTGCAGCAATACTGATATTACTGCCGCCTAAACGTTCAAAAATAATGCTGGCACCACATTCCTGACAAAATCCCCGTCTTGCTTCGTTTGAGGAGCGAAACCATTTCAGTCCAACATCATTAACAAGCTGAAAATTCTTTTTTTCCACAGACGTATAGGCCGCAAAATTTCCATGAGTATGGAGACATTGCCCGCAATGACAATTGATAACCGGACGTAATTCACCCGTCAGCTTAAATTTAACTGCACCGCACAAACATCCGCCCTGCATTGAATTCTCTTTTTTAATTTCCTGTTGCAGTTCCTCTGACAAATTATCTTTTACTCGATTATCACGACGATCTGCTTTTGAATATACTTTGCCAGACGGTTTAACCTTTTCAGCAAAGCGGCTCTTCATTTTTCCACTGTAATCCGCTCCCAATGCGGGAGTATGTTTTTTTAATTTTGGCATATATCTCCTCTGAGACAAGTTTAAAATTCTGGTTTGAAAACGTCAACCATCAACTGAGTGTCCCCTCAAAACTTGTACTGAAAAACCCTCAAGCCACGCAATTCCTCCAACCGGCGAGACGAATTCAGCAGGTTCCTTTTCGGTATCAATCAGAACGTTCCAGGCTATTTCTTCAGGCAGATTAAATTTAACCGGCTTGTCAAAACAATTTATCAAAATGCGCATTGCCTGGTCTGGCCAACCAGGATTTGTTACTTCAAAGTGTAGTGTCCGGACGTAGGGTGCAAACTCCTCCGGTCCACCTGAAGCATTAAACCATTTATATTTACTTTTTTCTGAAAATAAAAATGGAGCGTGCTGTTTGCGAAAGGCAATCATACGCCGAGTAAAAGCTAAAAGCACGGAGTTTTGTTCTGTCAGATTCCAGTCCAGCCAGGTTAAAGCAGAGTCATGACAATAAGCGTTGTTGTTGCCCTGTTGTGTCCTCCCGAATTCATCACCACCCAACAGCATGGGAATTCCGTTGGAAAGCTGCAGCAGGCAATGAAACATGCGTAACTTCCGGAAGCGCAATGACAGTATTTCCGGATCATCAGTTACTCCTTCAGTTCCGCAGTTGTCCGAAAAATCAGCACTGTGGCCATCCCGGTTTTCTTCGCCGTTCGCCTCGTTGTGTTTTTCGCTGTATGAAACCAGGTCCATCAAAGTCATACCATCATGAGAAGTAACAAAGTTTAGACTCCGCTTCCTGCCTTTTTCTACTGAACCAAAAATATTTGGACTGCCCAGAATTGACTCTTTAAGCCCTTCCATCATGCCCTCATCTCCACGCACAGCACGACGAACTTTGTCACGGAATTGATCGTTCCATTCTGTCCAATCTGCAAACTCAGCTGCTTTTCCCAGTTCGTAAGCACCTGCGGCATCCCATGGTTCTGAAATCAGTTTAATATTTTTCAGGGAAGGTTCATGTCTTAATTCCCAGAGTAACTGCGGAAAGTCCATAATGTCTCCAGCCGAATCCCGATTTAGAATTGAAGCAAGGTCAAACCGAAAACCGTCCACACCCATAACGTGTGACCAGTAAATGAGACAGTCACGAATCATTCGTCTGGTTGTTGGATGAGCACAATTCAAAGTATTTCCGCATCCGGAATAATTTTTGTAGCTTCCGTCCTTTTCCCGCAAATACCACTGATCCGGCGCCAGTAACTTAAAATGATCTGCAAAACCATTATCACCAAATTCCGCAGTATGATTAAAAACAACATCCAGCCAGATTTCCAGGTCAGCTTCATGGAATTTGTCAACCATCGCTTTAAATTCGCGAACTGGATTTACCACATCTGACGCATAATTTTGTTTTGGTGCAAAAAACAAAAGTGGTGAGTAACCCCAATAGTTTAGAACAGTATGCTCAATTTCCGCATCAGTAATAATCCTCTCGTTTTCATCAAAATCAAAAACCGGCAAAAGCTCAATTGCAGTCACACCAAGTGCTTTTAAATACGGAATACATTCAACAAGTCCCCGATATGTCCCGGATTGTGAAGATCCGGAAACTGAGATTGATGGGCTATTGGTCATGCCACGGACGTGGCACTCGTAAATGACACTCTGCTCCAGAGGGTGATGAGGGCGTTGTGGACGGGAAGCAGTTAATTCATCTGTCGGTGTTTCCTGACGCAGAACGGGCAACCGGCGCATTCCATGAAAAACCTTACTTTTGGGACGGGAAATAACACTGAGCCGAAAATCCTCCTCATCCACAACAAATCCAATGGGTCTCCCCCAATGCTCACCACCGAAGCTTTCCCTGGCAAATGGATCAAAAACAAATTTTGTGTTGCCGTCCTTTTCTTGAAGCTGAATCAGGTAAACAATGTGTTCTTCTGCAGAGCCGGAAAATTCAGCTTCCCAGCCCCATACATCACCAAACTGATACGATGTGTCCAACTGGACATCGGACAGCAAGGCCTGATTTCCTTCAAGTTGCGGAAAGAAATGTGGGTAAAATAAATAGCGGATGCTAACAACATGCTCAGCAATCAATCCGAATTGAAACGAATTTCCACGCCAATGCCCTCCCATCGAAGGATTTGGCAAAGGTCGAATTGACTGAAACATTGGCTGAACTAAAAAACAGGATGGAATTAATGACCGGCGGCAGCAAATAAATTCTGCATGGCTTCTTTCACTCCCGGAGCTGCAACTAAGACTGGATTGCCTGTGAGTAAACCATCATTGGCCAGAAAATCATTTGTCCAACCACCGGTTTCACGAACCATAGCGATACCTGCCAGACAATCCCATGAATTAATTTGAAATTCATAAACCCCAATGTAACGTCCGGCAGCTACGTATGCTAACATCAAAGCTGCAGATCCAACGTCGTGATATACACCACCATTATTAAACAAATAATCGAAGGCTTTTTGGGTTGCAACAATAGAACTTTTTGGTGAATATCCCATCCCGACAATTCCATCGGCAAGTGAAGTAGCCTTACTCGGTTTCATTGGTTTACCGTTTAAGGTAGCACCAGTACCACGCTGAGATGCAAACAATTCGTCAGTACACGGTGCGTAAATCAAACCTATCTCAATTTGGTCCTTAACTACAAAGGCAATCGATACACACCAGGATGACAAACCATTTAGAAAACAGCTTGTTCCATCAATAGGATCAACAATCCAGATACCTTCTGCATCCAAATTTCTGGTTCCGCTTTCTTCACCTAAAAACCCATCTTCCGGGAATAAAGCCTGCAGACGTTCGCGAATCATTTTTTCAACTTTACGGTCTGCTTTGCTTACCAAGTCTTGAGGTCCTTTTTTTTCCGTCTTCAGACTGTCAAGTTTTCTAAACCACTGAAGAGCATAAAGACCTGCGTCACGGACCAACACCTGAACTGCATGAAAACGATTTTGTATAGATTCTTGTTTCATAGTTTAATTACCCGTAAAAAGTCTGAAATCAATATTTTAGCATTTTGACAGTAGTAAGAAATCTTAATGTTATTGGTGTGGTCTCTTATACAAGATTTATCGCTTCGCTCAAAATAACACGGTTTTAGGAATTATTACGACGACACATAATAATTAATTAAAAAATATTTTCTGTAAAAGACTCTGTTTGAAGAGTGCATTGTTTGAAGATATCTTGCAAGCTGAAGGCTTGTTGATTTTCATCTGGTACAGGACAAATCACTCGATAATAAGCAATATTTATGTTCTAATTTTTAAGAGCTTTGTTGCTTATTTTAATCAAATTGTAGCGTTTAAATCGTTTTCTATAATCCTAATCGTGAGTTGTTTATTCTAGCTAAATACTGATGTTATTCACTGCGTCATGTCATATCGACCGAAAAGTTATATCTTATAAGATACTAATATTTTATAATATTTTTCACATATATTCGCGTAAGGCACGATACAATCTTGACCGTCGAGTAAACCTGTAAAACATTGTTATTAAATTATCCCAAATCTAAAATCCTGTCTTCATGCTGTAACAAAAATGTTCCAAAGTTTACGCCATAAAATTATTCTGGTTGCAGCAGTTTGTGCATCAATAACCCTGTTAGGTTTTGTTGCCCTGTACTGGCTTACATTGGAACAGCATCAGTCTTTGGACAGACACCGTGATCTCCCTGCAGTTTCCCTTAAGTGGTTTTCGCTGAATAATGCAGTCCATAAAGCCTCACTGGCACAAAAGGCCTGGATCGACAGCGGAGATTTGAAGTTCATTAAAGAACGTGACCTTACATGGGCAGTTGATATTCACCCGGCCTTTAAGCAACTCGACCTGCTTTACAAAAAGGTACGTGTGTGGGAAGGAGAACGATCAGTTGAGAGACGCGTTTTTTATGATTTGCGGTTGATGATTTTATCCCTTGAAAATCTGCAAAAAAACACAAGCGATCCGGAACAAAAACTTACTCTGGAAGAAGCACAGATTATCTGGACAGACAAGGAGTCGCCTTTGGTACAGAACATCAGCAGTCAGGTGGAAATAATGATTCGCTGGCAAACCGATTTTGCACGTCAGCAGGAATCTGAATTGCGGCAAGGTTTGTCAGGACTTGGAATCTGGATCTGGGTCGTTGCTTCTGTAGTTTTACTTCTTGTTTTGGGATTGGCAGTTTTTTTTGCAAACCGAATCACTGCCCCACTTAGAAAATTACGGGGTGCGGCTCAGCAGCTTATCCGTGATCAGTTCCACAAGCCTGCTGAAAAATCCATTGAAGTCGAGGGCAAAGCAGATGAATTTACAGAAAATATGGATGAAGTTCAAACGTTGACAGAAGTTTTTCAAAAAATGGAGTCCGTCATCCGCGAACGTACTGAATTACTGGAAACCTCAAATCGTCAGCTTGATCAAGCCAGCCGGGCCAAAGGTATGTACCTCACCAACATGTCTCATGAGTTGCGTACTCCGCTTAATGCTATAATCGGCTTTGCGGAAGTCTTGCTTGAATCAGGAAAAGAGGAACCACTTTCGGATTATCAAATTGACCGCCTCAGTAGAATTTTAAAAAGCGGGCAACATCTTTTGGAACTGATCAATTCATTGCTCGATCTCTCCAAAATAGAAGCAGGCCAGATGCAAATATTTAACTCAGAGTTTCAGTTGGAAAATTTACTGCAGGATGTGATGGAATGGCTGGAACCACTTCTACAGGAAAAATCTCTTCAGCATAACTCGTTTTCCACTCTGCCACACCAATTATGCTTTATTCTGATTCCGGAAAGGTCCGGCAGGTACTGATTAATCTTCTGGGAAATGCCATTAAATTTACTGAATCCGGGGG
>OFJD01000070.1_pt1 | contig 10741 bp, 7 predicted proteins | sample 1540201 | NCBI WGS metagenome assembly OFJD01 (sample SAMEA104347394, study PRJEB22522) | marine metagenome | biome: marine biome; feature: marine water body; material: seawater | collected 2015-09-01T00:00:00Z | depth 229 m
GTATCAGGGCCTGAGCAACATGACCGGCCCCAAAAATAATTATTTCCCAGGGATTAGCATGGAATCGCTCAAAAAAGAGTTTGACTGAACCGCCGCAACTCATACCTGCATCACGATTGAGGTTCCATTCAATAAATTTTGTTTGCTCTGCGGGATTGGTTTCTGCTAATAAATCCTGAGCAAATTCCAATGCCTTTGCCTCAACCAGTCCACCTCCAATTGTACCGGAATGCAGGCCTGATTCAGTAACCAGCATCCGTCCGCCTTGAGCACGTGGTGTACTTCCTTTAATCTCAACCAGTGTTGCAGATACAAATGAAGTTCCTTCATCCAGCAAGGCCTGCATTTTTTTGAGATGATTTTCCATATCTGTTATTTGACTCAAACCAATACTGTTTCAAAAAACAATTGAAAACGACGGTTCATCAATTGATGAGGATTTTCCGGATATGCTATGTCCGTCAAAAATTTAACTGGTCCGTATTGGGAACTTATTCCAAGATTTTCACTGGATGAGTTCAGTTTGGCGTCCATCCATTCTGTATATCTTGAATTGTAGTCAGCACCTGTCAAGTTTTCCTTTGCCAATTCAAGTACAGATTCTACAGGCATTAACACAGCCGCATGTTCAGTATTCATTTCCTGCAGCAAATTAGCCAGATAATCTTGTGCCTGCTGTCGTGAAGGCAGATGAATTTTTCTGGATTTTCGTTTTCCTTCACCTGTAATGCATAATCCCGTAACTTGTGTGCCTTCCGGGATTATGTCTACTGCAAGAAGAACCAGCACATCCAGGAAATGGCGCAGCCAGGCTTTGTCTTTACTTTCACGCTCACTGAAGTAAATGACATACCGGTTACCGGATTCATCTGTGTACCACCATTCCGTTTCTCCTTGAATTTTGAAGTACATATTTTCAGTGTCAGACGATTCCGGGTTTTCTTTTTGGATATTGACGGCCGGCAAAATTCTATCTGTGCCGGTAAGTCCTTCATTAAATTTTCCCTTCCTGACTGCACCAAAATAAAACTGGCTAAGATTTTTTTGCAGGCTGTTCCAATCAGTTTCGAGTACTGCAGTGAGTTGTTTTTGCCAGTTTTTAAGAATCCGCAGGTGCCGGATCTGCATTGCTTCTCCGAAAATGCCGGTAGGCATTTCTCCCTGCAGTTCCATGCGTTGCGCCTGAAGTCGATATAGCTTCTTCCACTCCGGATGTGATTTCTGCTGTGAACCTTTTGCAGGCACATTCAAGCCCATGTTCCAGACTTTCCGGAGCAGTAGCCATTCGCTCAGCCGTACTAAAACAAGAGGCTCATCAACTTTTTCACTTACATCTTCTTCATCTTCAGCAAGGCCCAGCAAATGACCGGCAGTGGACTGCAGCGGAGATTCAAGAAATTTTCGCAGCCTGGAAAATGCAACAGACGAAAGCTGTTTTACTGCTACAGATTCTGTTGCTTTAATACGAAACGCACCTGCTGTTATGGGCAGCATAACTTCAGGAGAAAGCCAGTCCGGAGAAATACGCTTAAATCCGCCGGAAGATCCGTAACTGGGAAACTCCTTATCAAATAACTCCCTCATCCTGAATGCCCGTGCCTGATAAAATGCAGCGGGATCGTAATTTGGGTAATGGGTTTTCGATGAAGGAATTTGATTGTCTGCAAAGTCTATTTGTTCCGCAGATAGTTCCGGAAAATACTCTAGAGAATACGGTTTCAGCGGGTGCCGGATTATCTCGTATTTTGCTTTCAAATATCCACTGTCCAGTTCATCGATTAAAGTTTGAATGATTGAGGAAGGATTGAGCTCATCATCTGTACGGTCGTTGCGTGAAACGTAACTCAGGACAAGATGTTTTCTCGTAGAAACCAGCGTTTCCAAAAACATGTAACGGTCACGCTCTGTCACCGAAACGTCACCTAATCGACGCTCCCGGAGGGCCTGTCCCTCTACAGCTGGATTCAGGTTTACGGGAATGTGTCTTAAATCCAGGTTGTCGCGCCGGTACGGCGTTGGAAACAACCCCTCGCCCATCCCTAACAAAAAAACTGCCTTGAAAGGAATCGGACGCATTGGCTTAAATGATGAGACAGTGACTCCTTCTGCTAAATAATGCCCGCGATGCACAGTTGCAGACTGCTGCTTTTGCTTGAAAAATTCGAAAATAGTGCTGAAACTAAACTGGCGTGGACCGCTCTCATCTCCTAAATCCAAATCACGAAATGCAAGCACATTCCTCAACAAATTCTGGAATGCTTCTTCATCTGCTTCTTCAATTGGCCTGAGGTATGTTTTGAGCAGAGTCTGCAAGTAGCGCCCCCAATCTTTTCCGCACATTTTCCATTTTGGCAAATCCCTGGTATCGGCAATTAAAGAGCGCACTATCAACATAAAACGTGCGGCTTCTGCACTCCATTCTTCTGCTAGATCAACCGGCACAATCTGCTGATCGCCATTTGAGAAGATACCGTTTCCTTCTTCTGCAGACACCATTTCGCCCAACGTCAAACGCTGAAAAGCCTGTTCCCAGTGGTAAATGTCATGTTCTAAATGAAGGTAGCCCTGCTCCTCCTGCGACTCCCTGTCGATGCCATAAAAAACATTTAGTTCATCTGCCCATTTTAGCCATTGCTGAATTTGCAGCGGCTCACCATATGAATTTTTTCCTGCTGAGACTGTATCGTTAAATTTCTGTAGAAAACAGGGATTGTTGATTAAACTGAAAATATCCCGCCGTGTGTATTCCGTGAAGCATAAACCCAAAAGGGAGTTTGCTGCATCCTCCAAACGGCTTGCGCTTCCACTGATTCCGTCTATCAAGTGGTAGGGCAAATTGTAAATGCTTTCAAATACTTGTTCAATTTCATGTTGATAAAGCTCCATATCATGCACAATGAGCGCACATTCATTTAGCTGCAAATCTGGATCACGGCGAATCCAGTCCCAAATCAAGCTCGCCACTGCTTCAACTTCACGCCTTGGATTTGCGCAGGCGAGAACAACTAAACTTTCATCCTGCTCCAAATTAAGCGGTTCGGCACGACGCGGTTCCCTGAATAAAATATCCTGCTGTAATTGGTTGAGTACGCTTTGCTGTGGTTTCTCTGAGTTTTCAGTCTGTGCCGCCGATGAATCTGCGTCCGCAAACCATGGTTCAAAACTCCAGGCACTCCATTGATTCAGCAGTTTTATATTTTCACGTCCGGGACGCCCCCAGGCCTGTAAGAAAGGATTATCCTCTTCATCCTGAAACAACTCACCCATTTCAATTTCTGTCTCGGACAAAACCTCATATTTTTCAAAACGTTGACGCTCTGCTTCCAGGGACCGCCGAGCAGCGGCTTTAGATTCTCCAAAACTCTGCACATCCTCCCAAAATTCCATACATGGATTGAGGGTATAGACATGAATATCACGCAGGTTCGCCAGCTGTTCAGTAAGTGCTTTTTGGTGAAAGCTGGAAAGATATGAAACACCAAAAATATGCAGGGGTTTTAGTTTATTATTTGAGGATTGAGAATAAAGAATAGAATTATGCTGTTTTGACTCACTGCTATAAAGCCGGCAAAGCTGCGGTAATGTATAAAGTTCCGGCTGGAATTCTACTGATTCTGATTGACGGGCACTGCGGTTATGACGAGTCACTTTGCCTTCCGGACCAAAAAGTTCGCTCCAGAGTTCCCTCTGCCAGCTTTCTGTTCCGAGAGGACCTTGATCAAACGCATTTCGTCCAGCCAGCCAGTGAGTTAGAATTTCGTCGTTTCGGGAAAGTTCATATTCCATGAACAAATGCGTTAAGCGTCCGGCTAACTGATATAGTCGATGTTCTCCTGCTTCCGGACTTAGTTTTGTTTTTGGTGTAATGTAACTGCGAACCGGCAACCAGAGAGGATCTGAAGTTTTTAGCTTTTTACGTAATACTTCCAGCAGCAGGCACTGCGTGGTTTCCGATTTAAGCAGGGCGTAAAATCGGCCGCTCAATTTTTTTTGCAGACCCTCGTTGATGGCCTTTTCCAGCGTGATAAAACGCAGGTTTGCGGCAATTCCCTGAAATTGTGCGAGTTTGAGAGATATCCATTTTTCCAGGCTGAAATTCGGCACCACTATCTCTGCCGAATCAAAAGGATCCCGTTTTTCCAGCTCTTGTGCCAGAGGCACAATTAGACATTCCAGGCGGTTTGAATAGTGAAGGAGAGGCATTTTTCAATGATCAGATACCGATGAACAATGATCAAGCTACTATGATCAATGAACAGTAAACAAAAATCAAATTGGAGAGAATTAAACCTCAGGCATCAGGTGTGCGGAACACCGGATTAATGACCTCAATTGATGCAGAATCCCGCAAGCGCTTCAGTTCCTTACTGAGCAGTGCCTGCTGCAAATTTTGACGGAGTTGCGCCCTGACTTTGTCTTTCTGCTCATCTGCATTTTCTAATGCAAGAGTACGTTTTTTAAAATGAATCAGGTCCGCACGATTTTCATTCAAGCTTAAGCCGAAAAGTTGATTTTGATTTAAATGCAAGCCCACTTTACGGAATTCTGTATTGTCACCCACTCCAGGCAGGAATCTAGTGTTTGCGGTAAAGGCCAAAGTTTCTGTTTTTAGTCCAAGTTTATCTGCAAGTCTTTCAATGTTCTCACCTCCCTTAACTTGAGTCAAAGCGGTTTTTGCTGTTTCAAGGGCCAGTGATCTGGCTTTTTCAAGACGTACTGCAGTTTCGACATCCTCCTTTGCCTCTTCAAAGTCACGTGTGACCGGTTCTTCTGCTTGACTGAGACGGTAGACCACATGTCCCAAAATAGGATTACGTCTCCAGACACCCATTTCTCCAGGTTTCCGACTCAGTAACTCTGTAACAAGTCCTGAAGCGGAACCAAGTCCGGGTATGACCTGAGATTTGTCAAACCACTTTGAGATTTGCACCTCTTTGCTTAATTTCCGGGCTTCCTCAGTAAATGACTCTCCGGCAAGTCCTGAAAGTCTGTCCAGTTCTTCATCAAGTCGTTTTTGTGCTCGGCTTTCTGCAAGAATACCCGTTATTTCATCTCGTGCTTCGTCCAAAGATTTTGTAATTTCCTCTTTAAGTTCATCGACTTTAATCAGGTGCAACCCAAATGGAGACTGTACAATATCACTCACTTCTCCTGCAGCCAGGGCAAAAGCAGCGGTTTCAAAAGCCGGCACCATTTCTCCGGGCTTAAACCAGCCCAAATCACCACCATCTGCGGCTGTTCCATCTTCAGAATGCTCTCTTGCCAACTCCTCAAATGATTTTCCAGACCTGATTTGCGTCAGCAATTTTTCCAACTGCTGCTGTTTTTCAGTAAGTGTTTCTTCCGAAGAATCAGGTGGAAGTTTCAAAAGAATGTGACGAGCCTTTATTTGCGGTGGAGTAACATAACTCTCAGTATTTTTCTTGTAGTAGCGTCGTACTTCACGTTCACGAACATTGACAATGTCTTTGTAGTAATCTGCTGAAAGAGTATAAAACTCAATTTTGAATTGATTCAGAGTCTGGAATTCATCCGGATGTTCCTGATGGTACCTTCTAAGATCCACTTGATTTACTGTTGTTTTGTCGATGAAAATCTGTGGATCAAAAAACACATACTCCACTTCAATTTCCTCAAAGTCCATGCGGTAAGCTTGTTCGACCTCTCTTGAACTGATCACCAGACCTGTACCAAGCAGCTGTTGTTTTTTTGCAAGTAAAAGGTCTGCCCTCAGAGAACCTTCGTATTCATGTCGCACAATCCTGTTTTGACTTAAAACAGTTTCATAAGTATCATAATCAAACTGTCCATTTTTTTGGAAAAACGCCTGCCGGCGGATGTAGTCCTGAAGTTCCAAATCTGTTGCCATCAGGTTGAGTTCTGCTGCATCCGTCAGGAGCAGGTGCCGGTCAATGAGCTGATTAAAAACTTGTTGACGCAGATTCAGCTGTTCTGCAAATTTTTCTGCATTTTCTCCAAACTGTTCCTGAAAGGCACGCATCCTGTTTTCATAAGTTTCACGGTATTCCTTGAGTAAAATTTCCTGATCGTTCACTATTGCCACAACTTCCTTGCGGTCACCAAAAAAACCGCCTACTCCAAACGATAAGACAAAAGTGATGGCAATAACGCCCATGAGAAGTTTGAAAAATAAGTTATTTGAATATTCTCTTAATTCCTGAATCATCCGAGTCCTGTTTTTATTTTAGTTTTTAATGTCAGCTTATTAGTAGTATGAATCGACCTTTAATTAGATTAGATTTTAATCATTCTTGCAAGTCAAACTCAGTATCTCCAAGGAATATTTCAGAATTAACGTTATTGTCTTCAAGGGCCGGAGTGTTATTTTTGGTTCGTTTTCAAACGTGTGTATGATAAAATAATTTTCCCTGATAACAAGCACGATTTCACGATCCATGTAATCAGTCTTCTGCATTTAGAATTTGCTGAAGCCCTTCAAAACAATTTTTATCGTTTTATGCAAATCGCATGAATGACTTAAAACAGAAAATCCGTACGATTCCCGACTTTCCGGCACCCGGAATTCTATTCCGGGACATCACAACCCTGCTTGCAGATCCGGGAGCTTTTAACGACGTTATAGAACGCTTTGTTGAGCATTATCAGTTGGAACCAATTGAATCACCCAATTTTCACTCTTGTCAATTTTGAAGGAGAATGAAACAGGTTGCATCCAAAACAGGGTTTACTGACTATAAAATCAGGCCCATTGAAACCATTGCCGAGCAAGTCCGGAAATGGCGGGAAGAGAACTGGAGCCTGGTTTTTACCAACGGTTGTTTTGATTTACTGCATGCAGGTCATGTCAGGTATTTGCAAACCGCAGCAGACTTTGGTGACATTTTCATCCTGGGCCTCAATTCTGATACGTCTGTCAGGAAATTAAAAGGCCCAACTCGTCCTATCATGCTGCAGGCAGATCGTGCGTTTTTGCTTAGTGCACTGGAAGCAATCGACTGTGTTGTGATTTTTGATGAAGAAACTCCGGCACGATTAATCAAAACAGTGATTCCGGATGTTTTAGTAAAGGGAGGTGACTATATCGCAGAAGAAATCGTCGGATATGACACTGTTACAAAAAATGGAGGCAGGGTGGAAATAGTTCCCTTTTTAGAAGGTAAATCGACATCCGGCATGATCAACTTAATAATGGAGAACACATGATTGTTGTTACGGGCGGAGCCGGATTTATCGGCAGTAATATTGTCAAGGGACTGAATGATGCCGGAGAAGAAGATATTCTGGTAGTCGACAATTTGAGTAACGCGGAAAAGCACCTCAACCTGAACAGCTTGTCGATTGCAGATTATCTGGACAAAGATGATTATTTGAACAGCCTCAACAAGTTTCAGAACGTCAGTGCAATTTTTCATCAGGGTGCCTGTTCATCTACAACAGAGCAGGACGGCAAATACATGATGTCCAACAATTACGAATATTCCAAAACGCTGCTCAACCATTGCCTTAAAAACAAAATTGATTTTCTTTATGCTTCCAGCGCCGCAGTTTACGGCAATGGAGAAAAAGGATTCGTAGAGGAACGTGAATCTGAGTACCCGCTGAATGTTTATGGTTTTTCCAAATTTGCCTTTGATAATTATGTCCGGCTCATTCTGCCAAAAGCCAAAAGCCAGGTGATGGGACTGCGTTATTTTAACGTTTATGGACCGCAGGAAAATCACAAGGGCCGGATGGCATCAGTCGCTTTCCATCTTTTTCATCAGCTTCAGGAAACAGGAAAAATGAAGCTTTTTGAGGGTAGCGGAAATTTCCGGCGTGACTTTATTCATGTTGCAGACACAGTGAAAATCAATCTCCATTTTTACGAATCCAAATCCAGTGGTATTTTCAATGCCGGCACCGGAAAAGCCCGGAGTTTTGAGGATATTGCTACTACTCTGCAACGCCTGCACGGCAGCGGTGAACTTGAAACTATTCCCTTTCCGGAGGATCTTCGTGGTAAATATCAGGAGTTCACGGAGGCCGGACTGAATAATTTACGCAGTGCGGGTTATACGGAGGAATTTATTTCCCTGGAAGAAGGTGTCGGGCAATATTACGAGCAGCTTTCTAACACCGATGGAAGGTATATTTGAAAGTACCCACAAAAAAATCGTCTAGCAAAGTTCCCGACTCCGAATTTCCCGGGTTCAGCGCAACAGAACTACCAGGCTTTCTATTTGTTGATCACATTGCAATTGCAGTTTGTGCCGGAGAGCTGGAAGCTCAGTTGAAAATGTATCTGCAAATGGGTTTCCGCGAACTGCACCGTGAAGAAATGGGCGGAACGGACCAGGTTATGGAAGTTCTGCTTCAAATTGGAGAAAGCCCAAATTTGATCCAACTGCTGGAACCTCTTTCTACAGAATCTCCGGTACAAAAACAAATTGACCGAAACGGAGGGCGCGGCGGATTGGCACATGTCGGGTTTCGGGTAAAAAGCGTGCAGGCTTCTTTTGACTTTCTCAAAGCACAGGGTTTCCGGATTGTAGATGATGCCCCACGTCCCGGTTCTCGGGGCACAACCGTCTTTTTTATCCACCCCAAATCTCATCAGGATGCACCTTTTGGAGTGCTCTATGAAATAGTCGAAGATCCGCAATAAATTAACAGGAATGAACTCTGAAAAGAAAATAGTTTTAGTAGTTGGAGGTGCAGGATACATTGGCTCGCATGTTGTTAAAGCACTGCGTGATGCAGGAAAATTTCCTGTCGTTTTTGATAACATGAGCAGCGGACTGCAGGAAAATCTTTTACCTGGGATTCCTTTCATCAAAGGCGACACGCTGTTTCCGGAACAATTAGCTTCTGCCATGAAAGGAGTGGATTCGATCATCCACATGGCGGCCCTGAAAGCAGCAGGTGAGTCAATGACAGAGCCCGAAAAATATGCTGAAAACAACATTTCCGGAACCATCAACCTGCTCAATGCGGCAACGGCAGCAAAGGTGAAATATTTTGTCTTTTCTTCAAGTGCGGCCGTTTACGGTGAGCCGCTATATCTTCCTCTTGACGAGTCACATCCCACGGCACCTGTGAACTTTTACGGCCACACAAAACTGGCAATTGAGAATTTGCTTCGCTGGTACAGTCAGCTCAAGGGGTTGCGGTTTTCCAGTCTGCGTTACTTTAACGCAGCTGGTTATGACGTGGATGGAGAACTGAACGGACTTGAACATGAACCGAACAATTTATTGCCGATTGTGCTGGAAACAATAGTCGGGCGTAGAGAAAAAGTAGAAGTTTTCGGCACCGATTATGATACAAGGGACGGCAGTTGCATACGTGATTATATTCACGTCAGTGATCTCGCGGACGCACATCTAAAGGCACTGGATTATCTGAAGCATGAAAATCAGGATCTGGTGATTAATCTTGGCACATCCAACGGTTTGAGTGTGCTGGAAATTATGCAGATTGCACGTGAAGTATCCGGTCAGGAATTTAATTATACCCTCGGTCCGCGCCGCCACGGTGATCCGGCGGTAGTTTTTGCAAAAGCAGAGTTGGCTGCAGAACTGCTCGGCTGGGAGCCAAAACACAGTGACGCAAACACTCTGCTGGAAACAACTCTGCGGGCTTATCGGCAGAGTTCGTAGTTTTTTCGTCGACATCATCAAACTCATCTTAAAAGAACTAATAGAACAATTATGCGCATTTATTTATTGATCCTAATTACCCTTGTATTGGGTGCCTGTACCAAACCTGTCGAAACAAATTATTACAAAAAAGAAGACTTGACTCGATTTACCACTAAACCTTTCAAAACAGAAAAGAAGAACAAGGAAATCAAACTGGTAGCCGAGAAGGAATGTCCAGGTAAAGTGATCTGTGCTAATGAGGAAATAAAATTAAGCGTGATTCATGCAGGACGGTTTTCGTTTTTAAAGGGCAAAAACCTTGATCTGGAAATAGGGCAGGGACAAATAAATTTGAATGAAAGGGATTACTCGTCTTCATATGATAACAGAGCGAAGGCAAAAGATGGAACGAGCGGGGTATTGACTGAGCAATTTTTGATATGGGTTCCTGAGCAGGATTTCATAAAAGCAGCTCATGCTGAAAAGGCAACGATGTATATTGGAGACTACGCCTTTGAGCTGACAAGTGAAGGACGAATAGCGTGGCAAATACTAATGGACAAAGGACGTTTACTAAAGATCATGGACGAAGAAAAGCAACGGGAATATGGACAGTATCAGCATGAAACAAAAGGGAAAAAAGATATTGATCTGAGAAAAAAAAGGATGGTTTCAGAAGCAGAAGAGTCAACCTGGAAGATGGTTCAGGATTCAAACAATCGGGAAGATTTTCTCTTTTTTTTGGAACAGTTTCCAGACAGTCCCTACTCCATTCCGGCAAAACTTAAACTCAAGCAGCTCGAACGTGACAATCAGTAAACAGTTCACATATCCTGTTTTGATCAGTCCGGCAAAAATCTCTCTCTGAGTTCTGGAGTAGGGATCATACATTGCTCCCGCCTGCCAAACCATTTGTAGCGATATTTTGCAAAAAAACGGTAAACGGCATCACGCAAGGGACGAGGCACAACAGTCAGTACTTGAAGGTACCGTTCCCATCCATCAAGATATGAAAATATCCTTAATGCCGCAGTGCTGCTCACGGAACATCTTTCTTCTTCAAAAAGAACAAGACTGTCAGTATAGTACAAAGCTATATTATTCTCTTCCAGCAATCTTCTGCCGGCTGAGCTCTGGAG
>OFJD01000076.1_pt1 | contig 10090 bp, 7 predicted proteins | sample 1540201 | NCBI WGS metagenome assembly OFJD01 (sample SAMEA104347394, study PRJEB22522) | marine metagenome | biome: marine biome; feature: marine water body; material: seawater | collected 2015-09-01T00:00:00Z | depth 229 m
ACCCAGCATACCGTATTTTGTTTCTGCCCATTGCACGGCATCCACAAAGGGAACAGGTTCTCCAGAACCGTTTTTTGATAAAACAGAACTATTCCGGAGCATTAATTTTTCTGCCGGAATTTTCAAAACTTCGGATGCGGCAGACAATATTTTTTCACGTAAAGGGCGAGCCGCGTCAATGGCCGCATTTCCGGTCATCAGTGTTACACGACTGGAATAACTTCCCAAATCGACCGGAGTTAAATCTGTATCCGCTGTGACCACAATAATATTCCCAATGTCGATTCCCAGTTCCTCGGCCACAATTCCGGCCAGCACAGAATTTGATCCTTGACCGATGTCCGTGCTTCCGCAAAAAACAGTTACGCCGCCACCGCGGTCGATTTTGATTTGCACTCCGGAATGCGGCATTTTGTTCCAGTAAACAGGCAGGCCGGCACCGCTCAAATAAGAACCGCATCCCAGCCCAAAACCTTTGCCCAGAGACGATCCCGTTCGCTGCTGCTGGAATCTGGAAGCCTCCGTGACTTTGCGGATGCACTCACCCAAACCGTTGGTGGTCACTGTGAGGTGGTTCACGGTTTTGCTGTTGTCCGGTATCAAATGTCGCAAGCGTAATTCTGCCGGATCCAGTTCCAAATCCTCAGCAAATTTGTCAAGCAAAACTTCCAGCGCAAAACGGGGCTGCGGCGTGCCGTGTCCTCGTTTGGGACCGCATGGAGCTTTATTGGTGAAAACCCGCATCGCTTCAAATTTGTAATTTGCAATCGGATACGTCACTGTCTGCAAAGCACCGGTGTAATAGGTACTGGCAACACCGTAACTTCCGTATGCTCCGCCATCCAGAAAATTACGAAAATGCAAAGCTGTGATTGAACCGTCTGACTTCATTCCGGCTTTGACCCACATCAATACCGGATGACGTCCACGATGTGTGTAAAAAACTTCTTCGCGGGTCAAAGTCAATTTTACCGGACGACCTGTCATCATGGCCAGTTTGCACACAACCATTTCATGTTGAAACGGATCCGTTTTTCCGCCAAATCCTCCACCAACCGGAGTCGCAATTACACGAATTTGACTGGCCGGCATTTCCAAAACTTTGGCCAAAGCACGGTGAACATAGTGCGGAGTTTGCGTGGAAGACCAAAGCGTGATCCGTCCATCGGCTCCGTGTTGAGCGACGGCAGAGTGTTGTTCCAGCGGCAAATGCGTGTTGCCTTCGTAATAATAAAGTTCTTCACGAATATGGTCTGCTTCTGCAAATCCGGTTTCGATGTCGCCAAATTCGAGAGCCACTTGTTTGTGAATATTTCCGGAATCGGCATATTCGTGAATTTGCGTTTTTGAAATTTCAGTTTCTTCCAAGGATTTCAAACCGTCTTCAATGGTCAAAACAGACGGCAAAAGCTCATATTCGACGACTATATCTTCGAGTGCAGACTCTGCTGTTTCTTCGTCAATGGCCGCCACTGCCGCCACCGGATCGCCAATCATGCGCACTTTGTCCACACACAACGATTCCTCGTCCTGACTCACCGGCAAAATCCCAAAAGGAATCGGCAAATCTTTGCCCGTCATGGCCGCCACGACTCCGGGTCGTTTCAAAGCCTGTGTCAAATCAATGCTTTTGATCCGAGCGTGCGGGTGAGGACTGCGCAACATTTTGGCAAAGAGCATTCGCGGTAAAAACATGTCATCAGCATAAACGGTCTCACCTTTGGCTTTGGCCAAACCGTCTACTTGAGCCCAAGATTTACCAATCCATGTAAAGCCCGCTTGGAAATCTTTGTTTTCACTCATAAACTATTTGATGCTTGAAAAAATGCAAAAACAGTGTTTTACCTGGCCAGCAATTGTAAAAGTTGAGGATCCATATTTGCACCAAATCCCCATCCTTCTTTTTTGATTTCTGCTTTTTGCAAAATATCATCTTGAAAAACCAAATCCAGCCGATATGCCTTTTCCAGCCGAATCTCTGTGATCAATAAATTGACATAATCTTCCTGAAAATCAAGGAAGATCATTGCCGAACGATTCTCTTGTTCTCGGTAGCCGAAAGGTTCTCCAATCTGTTCCAAAACTTCTTGCTCGTTCGTTGTTCCTACTTTGATAAAATTTGGCAGTTTTTCATCGGATAATTCCACTTTTCCAATTCGAGTTTTGGAACATCCAACCAGCAACATGAAAAGTAAGATGCCGGTGATCGGCAATAAAAAGTAAAATTTCGTCATACGATTACCTTGCGCTTCTTCTTGTACCGGGATTGTTGGAAGTTGCCGGAGCAAAAAATCCCCATCCACTGCCAGTTTTTTCAAGTTTCACTTCAGAAACGATTTGATCTGTAAGACGAATCACCAATTCATTTCCTTCATAAGTTCCATAGAGAAAAAAGTATTCTCCCCGTTCATGATTGTAAATGAGCGTTTCTTTGCCGACCACGAAGCGATGAACCAGAGGTTCTCCCAAAGTGGTCATGATTTCTTCTCTCGTTGTCTTTCCAACTTGGATGAAAGACGGAATTCCTTCATCTGCCTGAAATTTTCCGAAAGTGCTAACCGAACAGGAAGACACTAAAAGTGTGATCCCAATACCTGTTATGATTCTGAAAAAACGCATTTTATCTTCATAGTTACTATACTTCGAACATTTAGGATTTTTGCCGCATCACTGCTAATTCTCCAGCAGCTTGCTCTACGGCTTCTATGATTTTTGCGTACCCTGTACAGCGACACAAAGTTCCGGACAGGGCTTCTCGAATAGTATTTGAATCCGGATTTGAATTTATTTCAAGCAGGGCTTTGGCGGTCATCAACATTGCCGGAGAACAGTAACCGCATTGCGATGCGCCTTGTTCTGCAAAAGCGGTTTGCAGTGGATGCGGAACCCCATTTTTTGCTAAACCTTCAATGGTTTGGATCTCCTGTCCCTGCACCTCAACAGGCAAAATAAGACAGGCCAAAACCGGTTCTCCGTCAATCAACACCGAACAGGCTCCGCACTCACCCAACTCACAACCGTGTTTGGTTCCGGTGAGGTACAAATCTTCACGCAAAACTTCCAGCAAAGTTTTGTGAGTCGAAGTCCAAACCTCGTGAGTTTCGCCGTTGATTTTGAGAATTAAGAGTTGTTTCATATTAATTTTCTTTTTGTTATCAGCCACAGATTTGCCCAGATATTTTCCTATCCGTTTTTATCCGTGTTGTCTGTGGCTAACTTATTTTTCCACATGAAAGCGTTTGGCCTTCATTTCAAAACGGGGCAGAGTTCCGGAAGGCACAACTTTTATTTCCGGGCGTAAACTCAATTCGTTCTGTATTGCTTGGTCCACAGTATGTCGAGAAGTTTCTTCGTCAGCGTTTTTGCTTATTTCCAAATCAATCGTCAAATGTGCCATTTCCCGTTCAGTTGAAACCGTGATCCGGAATTCTTCAACTGCCTCACATTGACGAACTAAATTTTCCACTACGCTGGGAAAAACATTGATTCCACGCACAACCACCATGTCATCTGACCGTCCCAGAACCCCGCCTTCGAAACGAACAAAAGTGCGCCCGCATTCGCAAGACTCCGGATTAAGCCGTACAAGATCTCCGGAACGGTAACGGATTACCGGATAACCGATGCGCCCCAAATTGGTGATAACCAGTTCGCCTTGTTCTCCTGCCGGAACCGGTTCCAGAGTTTCCGGATTCAAAACCTCAACTATGAATTCACTTTCGATAGCATGTGTTCCGTTTGGTTGAATTTCGCATTCAAAACTGTGTGCCCCTACTTCTGAAGCTCCCGCGTGATCGTAACATTTTGTGTTCCAAACAGATTCAATACGGGCTTTAGTTGCCGGAATATTGGCTCCAGGTTCTCCGGCATGAATCAGAGTTTTCAATGGAATTTCACACAAATCAAATCCGGAATCCCGAGCCACTTCCGCCAAACGCAAAGCATAAGTTGGAGTACAGCACATGGCCGTCGCACCAAGTTCTTTCATCAAATGCAACCGCTGCAATGAATCCCGCCCTCCGCCAGGAATCATCAAGGCTTTAATTCCTTTTGCACCCTCGACTGCTGCCCAAAAACCAATGAATGGTCCAAAAGAAAATGGTACAAACAAACGATCATTTTCCGTCAAACCTGCTCCTGACAAAACATAACCCCAGCAACGCCCCCACCATTCCCAACTTTCCGGGGTGTCTATAACTCGCAGGGGAGTTGCGGTGGTTCCGGATGTCTGGTGAAAACGAGAGTAAGCGGATTCCGGGAAAGTCGCATTGGTTCCAAAAGGCAAAGCATCCTCCTGGGCTTGTACTAACTCCGCTTTGGTAGTCAGCGGTAAACTCGCCAAATCACTTAAGGTTTGTATCGCTTCCGGATGAACTCCCGCGGCATCCAGCTTTCCCGTATAAAAACGGTTGCTCCCATAAATTTTTTCCAGCATGGAATACAACTTTTCGATTTGTAGTAATTCCAATGCTTCGCGGGGCATGGTTTCTACTGACTGCTCGAAAAATCGCATTAAGTGTTTCTTATCTGTTTGTTGCTCTACGGAAGTGAAAACAATTACAAAAAAAATTACCGTCCGCCGACAAGAATTGAGTCAATTTTCAAAGTGGGCTGACCAACAGTTGTCGGAACCCAGCCGCTGGCCGCTCCGCACATTCCTGCCGCCAAATCCAGATCATCGGCAATCATCGAAATTTGCGACAGGACATCGAACCCCTTGCCGATCAGCGTTGCTCCGCGCACTGGTTCAGCGATTTTTCCATTGCGGATAGCATAACCTTCCTGCACTGCAAAATTGAATTCACCAGTCCCCGGATTGACAGATCCACCACCCATTTTTTTTGCATACAGGCCAAATTTAATGGAACGCAGCATTTCTTCAATCTCGTGCGGTCCGGGAGCAATAAAGGTGTTACGCATACGGGAAACCGGAGCAAATTTGTACGATTCGCGTCGTGCAGAACCGGTACGGGAAATACCGACTTGATCTGCACCGATACGGTCACTGAGGTAATTATTGAGTATTCCGTTTTCGATTAGTACGGTTTTTTGCGTCGGCGTACCTTCGTCGTCCACATTACACGAACCCCATTTGTTTGCAATAGTTCCATCGTCTATTGCAGTAAGAATCGACTGGCCGACACGCTTTCCTATTTTTTCGCAAAAAGGAGATGCGTTTTTTCGGATCGCTTCTGTTTCCAATGGGTGACCGCAAGCCTCGTGGAAAATAACACCGCCGAATCCATTACCCAAAATCACAGGCATTTTTCCTCCATCGATGTATCCTGCAGCGGCCATACGCAACGCAGATTGTGCCGCATTTTCTGCAAGTTCCTCCAAATTTAAATCCTGAAAAAATTCATAACCACCCAAAACTCCTGGACTTTCAGCTGCAGTTTGGGGTCCATCGCCTTTTTCTGCAACTGCAGAAAGACGCATCCTGGAATAATTTCGTGAGTCCTCGGCCCATAAACCCTCGCTGTTGGCTATAAGTACCGAGCGTTTTTTTTCAGACATGTTGACCGTGACCTGTTGAATATCGTCACCGTGATTACGGGTTTTGTTATCCAGTTCCCTTAGCAGTTCAACGCGCTCAGACTTGCTCACCGTTTCTGGATTTACGGCTATATGGTGAATGTCTTCGATGGACTGAGGCTGAAGTGATTGCATATCTCCGGACTGCCCTTCTTTCTGGGATTGCCCTAAATTGCCGGTGAGTTTCAGCAAATTGGCTTCGTCAGGATCACTGCTGTAACCGTAATAGGCTTCGTTGCCGTAAAGAAGACGCACCCCTATTCCAAATGAGTTTGAGGAATTTATTTCTTCAATTTTCTGATCAAGCAGATTGATAGAAGAAGCAACAGAGTCCTCTACAAAAACTTCAGTAAAGTCTGCCCCCTGCTGAAGTCCATACTCCAAAATTTTTGTAACCGTTTTTTCGTTGAGCATAGTTTTTCCCGGTAAAGGTTGTTTCGAGTAACTTTAAATAATATGACAGTTTTGATCAATCATTTTAAAGCATAATTGACAGTGGTGCAATCCGGAAACGTTAATCAAACTACGTTGTATTCCGGAATCAAGCGCTTCTCAGCAAATCGGTTGTAATCCAACTTGCTGATGTCAACGGTGGTGGCTTCACCGTCTATGAGAATTTCGGCCATCAATTTTCCACAAATTGGGCCCTGCATGAATCCGTGTCCTGAAAATCCGCTAAGCAAGTAAAATCCTTCCACCGGTGTAGGGCCAATTATGGGATGTGCATCCGGAGTCATTTCGTACAGTCCTGCTTGTCGTGCCTGGATTCCGGAGTTTCCCAGCAAGGGCATTCGCTGTATTGCAGATTCAATGTGTTTCAATTCCCACTCGGAATCAATTCTTTGATCATCTCCAATTTTTTCGTTGGGATTCGACATGCCCGTAAACAGTCCAGAACTTTCCCGGTGAAAATAGAGACTTTGCGCAAAATCAATGACAAATGGGAAGCCTTCCGGAAGTTCCTGAATTGCTTCAGTGACAAACCACTGACGCCGCAGCGGAAATACTGGAATTTCGAGACTAATCTCTTTTCCAAGGCTTGCACTCCATGGTCCACAGGCATTGACTACAGTTTTAGTTTCAATGGTTCCAAGAGATGTTTGAACTTTCCGAATTTGATTATTTTTTACATCAATTCCGTTTGCAGAACAATCAGTAATGCAGACTGCTCCATGCCGACGCGCAGCATTGATGTAACCCATCACGATACTGTTGGGATCTGCCAGTCCGTCTTCTGTGTTAAAGCTTCCAGCAAGTGCGTCCGGGAAGTCGCAGGGAGCGGCAATTCTGCGTACTTCATCTCCGGTAAGCCATTCTGTTTGAACGCCGAGGGAACGTTGAAGTTCAACCGTTTTCCGGAACACCTCTACATCTTTTTTCAGAGTCAGTGCAAACAAATATCCACATTTTTGCACCAACACCGATTGTCCGGTTTCTTCCTCAAAAGCATCAATCATGGGAAGACTTTTTTGGGAAAGCCGGATGTTGACTTCAGTATTGAACTGATAACGAATTCCTCCGGCACAACGTCCGGTTGCGCCGGTACCGAAAAACTTTTCGCGTTCCAGAAGCAAAACGTCTTTGTAGCCACGGCTTGCCAAGTGGTAAACAGTGCTTGCACCCATGACTCCACCTCCGAGAATTACTACCGAGGCAGTTTTTGGCAGTCTGGACATTTTTTATATAGAGACAATTGTTCCGAGATTTTCACGCTCTGCGTTTTTCAAAGCAATCCCGGCAGAGACGGCATCCTGTACGGCTACTCCACAGGATTTAAAAAATGTCAGTTGTTCAGGTGAGGTTCGTCCGGATTTTGTTTCATTGATGAGTTCTCCTATTTCTGCAACAATTTTGTCTGCTGTGATCAAACCTTGTTTAAGCGGAGTGACTATATCTCCAGTTTCGATCAGTGCAGATTCACGGGAATCAACGAAGACAAGAGCATTTTGAATAGTATCTGAATCGATTTCCTGCATTGATGGCTGAAAAGAACCAACTGCATTTAAATGAGCCCCCTGTTTGAGATTCTTAAAGGAAATAACAGGAGTAGAGGAAGTGGTGGCAGTACAGACAATGTCTGCATTTTTTACGGCTTCTGCAGAAGAAGTAACTGCTTGAATATCCTTTGGAATTGGACCAACTCCGGACATTTCTTCCACAAAATTTTGTGCATGTTCAGGGTTTGGACTATAAACCCACGCTTGCCGAATACTGCGAACAGTACAAACAGCATCCAGTTGTGAACAGGCCTGTTTTCCGCTGCCGATTATTGCGACAGAAACCGCATCCGTAGACGCAAGCAATTCTGTAGCGGCTCCGACTCCAGCTCCGGTACGAACTGCAGTCAAAACTTCTCCATCCATCAGGGCTTTGATTTGACCGTTTTCGGTGTCCAACACAAGCACGGCAGCATGAATCAGGGGAAATCCACGGGCTGGATTTTTGCCAAAAACAGTTACCAGTTTTACAGCCATTTCACTGTCGTCCGGAAGCGCGGCAGGCATTGTCAGGAGCACTCCCTCCTGCTCAGGAACATGGACACGGCTGCGGAGAGGCATCTCAACCCGTCCGGACGAAAGCCGGCTATACGCACGCTTCATGCCCTCGATTGCTTCTGCCATCGGAAGGGCTTTTTGAACATCATCACTACTGAGAACCCGAATTTCCATTTTGTTGGGCCTTTGATAATTAGAGTGAAACTGAAGATGACACTATTCCGGCGTTGGATTTAGACAAGAGAACCAAGTTCTCAACAGACTCATTCAAATGGATTACAGATCGGTGTAACTGAGGTATGCCTTCAAAAAGACAACTGCCTTTGCGGATATTTTCGGACCCCTGCGAAAAAAGAACTGCTGTGCCATCGAATATTCTGCAACATCAGTAGGCCTTTTTTCATTCATTTCACCGTTGACATCTCTGCTTGCAGTAGTTAGAACTTTTTGCAGAAGCACCGGTGTACTAAAATTAATTTCCTCCAGTTCAGGAGTCAACCTGGAAGCCAACATCGTCATTGGAATATCATAAAGTGTTTCTGCATAGAAAAAACTCAAAAACCTCGCCACAGCCTCAATTTCTTCGTTGCTGCGCGTCAAGAGCCAACTGGTGAGTTCCCTGCGGAAGTTAAGCAAATCTTTCTTTTTGATTCCAGCAGGATTTACACCAAGTTTTCCTGAGCTCAAATAAGATTTTGTTTTTTCCCTCATGAAACTTAAAAACCCTCCAGCTTTGCGGAAAAGCTTATTGTTCAAAAAACGTTTTTCGAAATCCCGCAAAATAAAACGTCCCAAGGAAAGTTGATTCAGAATTTGTTTGGAACCAGTGGCTTCTTTCAGATCAGCAGAAACACGTTCAAAGAGTAATACAAGTTCTTTTTGTTCGTTTTCAATATCCAGTAAACGTTTAATTTCCTCCTCTGAAATTTGAGGTTTTTCAGGAGAAATGACCATTTGTTCTGGAACAATAATTTTGATCTGGGACGACTGTGATATCGGTAAAGTTTGTGGAACAGAAAAATAAAGGAGATACAGCAAAATGCAGGTGGAAAGGAAAAATACCACAGTGAGTAGAGGAAATAATTTTTGTAGCTTCATTCTTCTTACCAGGTTGGAAAATAGTTTGAGTAAAGTCCGGCTCTAAGTTTTAGAATTAGCTTTCAAACCTGCTTGAATACGTAACGGCAGGGCATGAAGTTTGATAAAACCTATGGCATCCTGTGGATCATAAGTACCCTGGTCCGCTTCCATTGTTGCCATATCCTCATCATAGAGGCTGTTTGGTGATTTACGGCCAGTCACCATGCAGTTGCCTTTGTAAAGTTCCAGACGGACTGTACCATTAACCGGTTCCTGAGTTTTTTTCACCATTTCCAGCAAAATTTCCATTTCAGGTGAAAACCAAAAGCCATCGTAGGTCAGTTGCGCAAAGCGCGGCATTAGTGAATCCTTGAGATTAATTACACCACGGTTCAAGGTAATTGACTCCATTGCCCGATGTGCAATGTGTAAAATAGTACCACCTGGTGTTTCATACACCCCCCTGTTTTTCATGCCGACAAAACGGGACTCTACCATATCAATCCGGCCAATTCCATGTCTCCCGCCCAATTCATTTAGATATGTCAACAATTTTGCCGGAGAAAATTTTTTCCCCTCAACCGCGACCGGATTCCCTTTTAGAAATTCAATCAGAATCTCCTGAGACTCAACTGGAGCCTCTTTCGGCGACTGTGATAATTCGAACATTTCCGGTAGTGGAGCTTGCCAGGGGTCCTCCAACATACCAGATTCAAAACTGATGTGCATAAGATTTTCATCTGAACTCCATGGTTGTTCTTTGGAAGCCTTGACCGGAATACCGTATTTTTCCGCATAGGCTAATAATTCTGTACGACCGGGATATTTTTTGTAAAACTCAGGAATTTTCCATGGTGCTACTACACGTATATTAGGATTGAGCGCATAATAGCTTAACTCAAAACGGACCTGATCATGACCTTTTCCGGTTGCGCCATGTTCTCCTGCAACAGCACCTTCCCGCCCTGCAATGGCGAGCC
>OFJD01000077.1_pt1 | contig 9881 bp, 9 predicted proteins | sample 1540201 | NCBI WGS metagenome assembly OFJD01 (sample SAMEA104347394, study PRJEB22522) | marine metagenome | biome: marine biome; feature: marine water body; material: seawater | collected 2015-09-01T00:00:00Z | depth 229 m
GTATGATAGGATTATTGGAATCTATTTTAACCGGACACTAGAGGATTTATGAAAAAAACTTTTTTTATATTTTTGCTGTTTCTACTGCTTTTGGGAGGCTGCACAGAAGAATCGCGGAACAAAATATTCAAGCAGGCCGACAATTTATTGGGAAAGGATCTGCGGGTTTCTTATGTTGCTGACAGCGGAGCTATCGTAAAAAGCTGGACAGTGCGGGACGGAAAAGTAACAACGCACAAAGACGAACAGGGAGCTACAAGCGGATATTACTATTTCTGGAGCGTTGAAAGCGGATATGTACAGGTTCCGATTGTGCGGACAATTGTCGAAGAAATTAAGTAGGACTTAAAAAAAATCTCTTGTCCTCCAAGACTTAATCCGGGATTTAGATTCTAGATCTGGCCGGGTAAGCAATTTGAAAAATCACCCTTTGAATCCCGCTTTCGCGGTAATGATAATTTATTATTCAAATGGATTGTTGCAGTGCGTCTGATTTTAGCTGCTTTTGGGCAAGTTGAGTGAGGGCTTAATAAATATCTAAAAATCTTCGTCGACTAACTCAATCTCATCTCCAAGTATTAAATCATCTTCCTGCAAACCTTCAATGCCGCTTAAGTCTTCATCATGATAAGTATCAGCAGAATCTACCAGAGTTTCTTCCACCGGAATATCATCGGCTACAGAGTCAAGATCTACAAACTCTTCCTCATTTTCATATGTATCAGTACGGCTCAACTGCACCAAAACACTTTGTGCTACAGTCGATAAATGGACAGGGCGAGTCAAATAATCCAGCGTACCTGCATTCAGGAACTGCAGTCGTCTTTCCAGACTGATAGGTCCAGAAATACAAATAAAATGGACCTCTGGGAATTGATCTTTTGTTTGCTGCATGACTTCCAAAGCGTCAGAATTTTCAACTGCTCCCGTTTCAATAATAACCAAATCCATTGGATCCAACTTTAGCAACCGCCAAAGGTTTTGTCTTTTGGTTACGCAATCAACCTCCATTCCTGCACGCTCGATAAGGTAGCGCTGCAAAAGCTCAGCCTGTTTCTTTTCTACTGCAAAGATCACCACCTCCGTTCCGGCAAAACTGAGCGGACTCAGGTCATCTTCAGTAAATTTGTGCAGGAAGTCCTCCTCCAAAATAGAATCCTCGGAAGCAATTGTTTCTTCATTCAACTCATCATCTTCGAAGTGCTCCAAATCTACCTCTTCAAGTTCGGGTAGTTCTACGATCTCAGCAGCTTCAATATGCGCATCAATATTTTCTTCCTCCTCTTCTTCTTCCAATCCCAACAACTCTGTTAAATCGTCATCTTCCAGATCAATCTCAACTGCATCTTCCGTTAGATTTTCATCTACTTCAGCATTTGTTTCCGGACTTATCTCCTCTTCTGTTTCCATTTGGTACTCCTCCCCGTTAGCGTCTTTGATGTGGCCATTCAACCGTTTATGTTCTTCACTTGTAATGTCCGCAAAATGTATTAAAACTGGTTATATTATTTAATCTGCGAAAACTCGCCTGTGCTGCCTTTTCGGTTAATTCTTTAGTTAAAGTTAGATCAAACTGCGTCTGTGATAAATATCTTTGATCTGCTGCATACATATGCAAACCAGACTAAATTTTTTCTCCATCCCGGGAATCAAAGCGATTAGTTATTTTCATGCTGTCCTTTCCAGAGACAGTCAATTCCCGAACGGCAAGAGAAATACGATTGTCCTGATTCAGTGCCTCCCAGTATTTTTCAGCAATTTGTTCTGCATCACCTTCCAGCGGCAAAAGTATTGGGTCACCCTTGAAAGAGGGAAGCGGATTCCCGTCCCCCATGTATGTGGTCAGGCAATATCCAAATCCCGCTCCAATTTCATTATAGCGATAAAAATGATAGACAGACTGCTCTGCCGAAAAATCACTTTTACTGATTTTGGCCAAAGTCACTGATGATTTTTTTTGCTCTATCATTCCGGAAATACGGGGTGTAAAATTCGGTGCATCCGGTTCATGTTTTTCCTTGTGCAGTGAATCGTAAAAACTTTCACCCTGCATAAAACCTTCACAAATTGTATCGGTCTGACTTCCGTTTGTGACAACTACACAATCATCGACGTCACGCATGGCGTTGTAAATAATCAGTGACGGATCTTCCACCAGAGAAGGATCTGCTGCTTCGGTAAGCAATATTCCGTTTTCGTGCCTGAAAATCCGATTCCTGCTGTTTGAGCTGCGCCCCATTATCCAGTAAATAACAATCCACGAATTCTCATGATTGCGCCCTATTACGATTCCGCGTCCCGGATAGACGTTTTCTGCAATGTGATTCTTGAAATTTTGTCCGGCTGTTTCTCTGGTCAACTCAGTATTCGTAAAGTTCAAATTGTTCGCGGTGCAAATCATCAGATAATTTAATGGTAATACTCCGGCCCATCTCATCTTCCAATAATTTGACGGCTTCCTGCTCTTCCTCCTGGATATATTTAAAAACATCTGAGTGCAGAAATATTGCAACAGATCCTTTTGTGTTCCTGCGGCAGCTGCGGCGGACTTCACGGAAAGCCTCGTAACAGACTGTGGACGGAGATTTTATCTGGCCTGTTCCATCACAATACGGACACGGATCACAAAGATAACGGTTCAGGTTTTCGCGATCACGCTTGCGGGTCATTTCGACGAGACCCATCTCACTTATTTGCAGAATTTTGCTGCGTGCCTTATCAGAACGAAGTTGGTCCTTCAGGGTCTGATAAACCATTTGCCGGTGCTGCTGTGTTTCCATATCAATGAAATCAATAATAATAATTCCGCCAATATTTCGCAGCTGCAGCTGGTAAACGATTTCCTCAGCAGCTTCAATGTTTGTACGCAAAATTGTTTTTTCATGACTTTCCTTACCGACGAAGCGTCCTGTATTCACATCAACTGCAGTTAATGCTTCAGTCTGATCGATGACAAGGTGACCTCCGGAGCGCAGCCAGACTTTGTTTCCGAGAGCGCGGTCAATTTCATTTTCGATTCCGTAATGATCAAAAACAGGTTCTGCTTTAGTATAATTTTCAATTACAGATCCATATCGCGGCAAGTAAGAGCGTACAAACTGACGAACCTTATTAAACTGACTTTTGTCGTCAACAACCAACTTGCGGATATCTGCTGAAAAAAGATCGCGAATCGTTCGGAAAATCACATTCAGATCTGAATGCAGAAGCGAGGGAGCAGGAAGGGTTTTATATTTTTCCAGAATATCATCCCAAATAGAAACCAGATAGTTGATGTCAGAATGCAAATCTTCTTCACTGTGTCCTTCTGCAACCGTCCGGATGATGAATCCGGCATTTTCCGGACGTAAACGGTCCACAATCTCCTTCAGTCTCTCACGTTCTTTTTCCTGATTTATTTGACGGGAAACTCCAAGCGTTTTTGTAGCAGGCAAATAAACAAGATTCCTCCCAGGAATTGAAACATGACTGGTTATGCGGGCACCCTTTGTACCAATTGGGCCCTTTGAAACCTGCACCAAAACGTCCTGTCCTTCTTGAATCAACTGACCAATCTTTTGTTGTTCTCCATTATTATTAGAGGGTTCACCAAAAATTTCATTTTCCGGAAGAATGTCATCAATATGTAAAAATGCCGCCCTCTCAGAGCCAATATCAACAAAAGCAGACTCCATTCCAGGCAGAACATTCAATACTTTTCCCTTGTAAATATTGTCCACAAGACGTATCGTTTTTTCGCGTTCGTGATAAAGCTCTGATAGTTCTCCACCTTCAATCACGGCAACCCTGGTTTCGTGAGAGGTGTGATTTATAATAATTTCTTTTGCCATTGAATAGTTTATGAGTTTCGAATTATGATTTCTCTCATTTCCTGCACTGCTTGAGAAATACCAACAAAAATCGCCCGACTGACAATGCTGTGACCTATGTTCAATTCACGTAAATGCGGCAGGCCGCAAATACGCTGGGTATTGATGTAATTAAGTCCGTGTCCGGCATTTACCTGTAGTTTTTCCTGATGCGCCAATTCTGCTGCAGAAACCAGACGCTGATATTCCCTGTCCAGTTCTTCAGAATTTTCTGCATTTGCATAACAGCCGGTGTGCAGTTCAACATCCTCAGCACCAGCTTTTTGACTTGCCTTGATTTGTTCTGCATCCGGATCAATGAATAAACTCACCCGGATTCCCGCACCCCGGAGTTGGGCTATTCCTTTATGCATAATTTCTGCTGCACCGGCAATATCCAGTCCGCCTTCCGTAGTCACTTCCTCCCGTTTTTCAGGAACAAGGGTCACAATATCCGGACGAATATCCAGTGCAATAGCAAACATTTCTGCTGTTGCAGCCATTTCCAGGTTCATTCGCGTTTGAATGGTTTCCCGTAAAATCCGGACGTCCCGGTCTATAATGTGTCGACGGTCTTCACGCAGATGAATTGTGATACCATCCGCTCCAGCCAGTTCTACTAATCCTGCTGCGGTAACCGGATCCGGTTCGCTGATTTGACGAGCCTGTCTGACAGTCGCCACGTGATCAATGTTAATGTGTAAAGCAATCATTATTTCGGTTTACAGTTCTTTTACTGTATTCAAAGTCCTTTCAAACAAATTCAAAATTCAAAAACTGCAGCCGATTTTTTGCTGTTATTCGTTAAATGACTGCTGCCAGTCGTTTAGTTTCTTTCATTTTTAACCCAGACTGAAACTATGGGCCACTGTTGAAGGACAGTTATTCCATCCGGTTTTACAACTTTTGGAGTTACTTTAGGATACTCTCCGGGTTCAAATGTTGAAAGATCAATTTCACCATAAAGTTCATCGCGATTTAATTCCTGAATCAAATCTTCAGGACCTTCAACGAAAACATTGAAAGTACCAGGATTTATTACACTGACATAATCCATGTTCCGTAAAAAAACCGGAACTTTGGAAAATCGTTTCTTGATCGGCAAACTGTCGATAGTTATTTCTGCAGAATAAAAATCAACATTCTGATCGATGATTTGCACATTGCCTCTTGGCAAATCCAAATCAACCCGCATTGTGACACTTTCTTTAAGACCTTCCAGCTCAATTTCATGAGCAGAAACATGGTCCAGTTTTTCCAGCACTGAGCGTGGCCCGCGCATTGTAAGGGTGTCCGGAATGATTCTGATATCCCTCATCAGGTACCCCTTCTTTGGAGTACCCTGATAACGTGGTTTTATTGAAAAAGATTTTTCAATCAACTCCTCTATTCTAACCGTGATTTGTGAAGGATGAATGCGTGTTATCTCTACCTTCACCGGTGATAAAATGTGATTCTCAGTCAGCACATACGAAAGCGTTCCTTCCTGCGCATTGTCGAGATCAAGAACCGCCTGGATCTCCTGAGGATTAAATGAATCCCTGCTGTTGGTGAGTACCACTATGTTGACCTGCGGCGGATCAGAAGTGACTTGAAAGGACGGAGAAACATTTTTGAAAACAACAGGAGCATAAAAACTCATTTGAATAGGTTCTCCGGATTTCCGGGCAAGAAACCAGACAAAGACAGCTAAAACAACTGCAAGCACTTTGAAGTAAACATTTATTCGCATCTGTCAGCCTTTGTTTGTTTCTACAGGAGTGTTATCCGGAGTTTTTAAATCATCGGACGTTTCCGTGGTTTTTTTTGCTTTCTTCAACTTAGTTTTTCTATAAGTGTCTTTTGTTTCCTTTTCCCTGATGGCATCAGGAATGTTGCCTGCAAGCACATCCAGGAGGGCTTTGCGAATATCTTCATTTGCACCGCGTATCAACTGTCCGCGGTAACTGAGACTGATTTCCCTGCGTTCTTCAGAAACAATCAGGACTGCTGCATCCGTTTCTTCTGTCAGACCAATTGCAGCACGATGCCTGGTTCCGAGAGAAGAGCTGAGACGGCTGTTCATCGAAACAGGTAAAATGCACTGTGCAGCCAACAAATCACCCTTGTTGCTGATAATAACAGCACCGTCGTGTAAAGGCGATGATGGATGAAAAATACTCAGCAAAAGCTGTTCACTGACAGTTGAGTTTAATTGTGTACCCCGATCACTGAAGTTTTTCAATCCAACTTCCTGTTCAAGAACAATCAGGGCTCCTATACCCTGTTGTGACATCTGCAGACAAGCATGCAGGATGCTCTCTACCAAATTTCTTTTTTGCTGACTGTTTTCACGGAAAAGAGTGAAAACCCCAATTTGTGCCAGTCCGTTACGAATATCCGTCTGAAACAGTACAACCAGTACCAGCACCAGTGACTGCCCCAAATTATCAAGGAGGAGCTGTGTGGCTTCCAAATTCAAAATCAGCGAAACAAGATAAAGTGCCAGCAGCAAAACAAAACCCATTAACATGGGAATGGTACGTGTGCCTCTGATAAGGAGCAGAATGCGATAAAAAATTAATGATAGGAGAACAATATCAAACAGATCCTGCCAGCGAAAGGTAAAGTTACCTGTAAAAATTGGCAAAAGTGTTTCCACTGAAAGTCTCCGAAAAGGGAAAGGGGGGGTTCTTAGGTTATCTTGATATTAAGAAGATGAGCATAATTTGTGAGTTCAAAGTTATTTGAAAATCAAAAAAATTTTCAGACACTATTTTTTAGTTTTTGGTGCAAACTCCTCCATAACCTGCAACACATTTTCTCCATCAATAGTTTCTTTTTCCAGCAATGTCAGGGCAAGAGATTCAAGTGCTTTACGGTAAGTTTTTAAAATCGATTTTGCCCGCTCATAAGATGAATTTAGGATTTCAAGCACTTCTTCATCAATCATACGCATGGACTCATTGCTGAATTCAGTATGCTGTTGTAAATCGCGTCCCAGAAAAACATGCCCTTCATCTTCAGTATAAGTCAGTGGTCCCAGTTTCTCACTCATTCCCCACTGACAAACCATTTTTCGGGCTAATTCTGTAGCTCTTTTCAGGTCATCGCTGGCACCTGTAGTGAAGCGTTTAAATACTAAATGTTCTGCCGCACGTCCTCCCATCGTCATGGTTATTTGCCCCAGCAAAGAACGCCTGTTATGACTGTGTCGATCTTCTTCCGGCAGGAGCATTGTAACTCCTAAAGCCCGTCCTCGCGGAATTATACTCACCTTATGCACGGGGTCAACTTCTTCAATACTGGCTGCAACAAGAGCATGTCCAACCTCATGATAGGCTGTAGTCTCTTTTTCTTCATCACTAATTAAGAGACTGCGCCGCTCTGCGCCCATCATCACTCTATCTCTTGCATATTCAAAATCATCATTATCCACAGTTTCTTTATCCTGACGCGCAGCCCAAAGTGCTGCTTCATTGACAAGATTAGCCAGGTCTGCACCGGTAAATCCAGGAGTTCCACGTGCTATTTTGTTCAAACTTACTTTTTTATCCAGTACAATATTTTTACTATGCGTTTTTAAAATATTTTCACGACCTTTGATATCCGGAGAAGGTACAACTACATGCCGGTCAAAACGCCCTGGACGCAGCAAAGCATGATCCAGCACATCCGGTCGATTAGTTGCAGCTACAACAATAATGCCTTCATTTACTTCAAAACCATCCATCTCAACCAGTAACTGGTTCAGAGTCTGTTCACGTTCATCGTTTCCCCCTCCAAGACCGGCACCACGGCTGCGTCCAACTGCATCGATTTCATCAATGAAAATGATACACGGTGCGTGTTTTTTACCTTGCGCAAACATGTCCCTGACACGGCTGGCACCGACACCAACGAACATTTCCACAAAATCGGAACCGCTGATACTGAAAAAAGGGACTGCAGCCTCACCTGCAATTGCTTTGGCCAGCAGGGTTTTACCGGTTCCAGGTTCTCCCATTAATAAAACACCTCTTGGGATTTCTCCTCCAAGTCTTTCAAATTTTCCGGGGTCTTTCAGAAAATCTACGATTTCCTCCAATTCTTCCCGTGATTCATCAATTCCCTGAACATCTTCAAATTTTATCGGATTGTCTTCCGTGTTGGTTATTCGTGAGCGGATTTTTCCAAAACCCATGGCACGGTTCCCTCCACCCTGGACCTGACGCATGAAGAAGAGCCATATACCAATGATCAGGATCATAGGAAGCCAACTGCTCAGGATGGCCATAAATAAATTAGTTTCATCGGTTGGCTCAACTTTAACGCGTACTTGATGGCTGTCCAATATTTTGAACAGTGCAGGGTAATTCGGAACTTGAGTTTGAAAAGAACCATTTGTATCGCTGACACCATGAATTTGACTTCCACGGATTATAACTTCCAGCACAGAACCGGATTCGATTTGAGAAATAAATTCTGAAAAAGAAATTTCCCTCTCGTTTGATTCTCTTGGTCCAACCAGATTAAAGAGCATCAGCATTACAAGGCCGATCACAAGCCAGATGCCGATATTACGTAAGAATGTATTCATAGTTGTCTGAAATAAATGTAATTGTTTTAACTGGTAGATCATCACATATATACACAGGAAACGCAAGTCTGAGACTAAAAAACCGGATTTTAAGCATTTATTTTAATAATTTTTTGTAATCAATTTTATGCAGGAGACAACCGCCCGGGGGTTTTTTACTTGACAAGGAAGCCGAAAGTACCCGAAGATACTGTAAAGACATGGTAATTTTTTTCAAATAAAGAGTGATGAACGAAAATAAAATCAAGCTGCGCAAAGTTGGTATTTTTTCTCAGCAACTGGTACATCCGGTAACGGAGTTGTTGCAAGAGTGGTTTGTTCCTCACGGTATTGAAATTACCTCTCTCGCTGATGGGGGAAAAAGTGAGACCGGTTTGGATTTAATTGTCTCATTTGGTGGAGATGGGACCGACTTGCAGCATTAAGTCTTTTTCCGGAGTGTCCGGTTTTGGCAGTCAATTTCGGTAATGTCGGTTTTTTGACTGCGGGAGACCGTGAAGATTTGACTGATATGCTTCAAAGTGTACTTGACGGAAATTATATAATCAGTGAACGTTCAGTACTAGAGTGCCTTCATTCTCTTGGAACTGACTATGCAGTGAATGAAATTGTAGTCCGTGGTGCAACTCGACTAATCGCAGTTGAGTTAAGCATCAACGGGAAGCATATACGACGTGTTCGCGGAGACGGAGTTATCGTGGGGACTGCAACCGGAAGTACTGCATATTTACTTGCCGCCGGATCTCCAATTGTAATTCCGGAACTGCGTTGTATGATCATCGCAGGCTTGAACGAGTATGATTTCAGGTCCAGACATCTGGTTGTCACTGGAGAGTCCAAAATCAGGCTTGTAATATCAGAACAGACTCATGAAAAAGAAATTTATCTTTCTGCGGATGGAAATGAAAAGGTGCCGCTTAAAATTGGAGATGAAATTCTCATTCAGGAGTCTGCAAGACAGGCAAAATTAGTTTTCATGGAAAAGAATTATTTTTTTCACAATCTTTCTTCACGACTGTCCTGGTTCCACAGCGGTGAAAAATAGTTGGATCGGTTTATGACGTTGAAATGGCGTTTTTCAGGTGGAATCCTGTTTTCATTGTTATTACATTTTTTTTTGTTATCTGCCTTGCTATACTGGTATCCCGGAATGATCGGAAGGAGTGACCAACCTTGGCAGGAATGGTCCCAGTTTTTAGCTGAAAAAATACTGCCCTCTGGTGCAGTCAGCAAAACAACTCCGGAGACTTCAGCAAAAATGACAACTGCTACTTTGATTTTTCCTGATATTGTTTTTTACAGGCAACAAAAAAAGCCCCTGATTATTACTCCCAGCAAAAAGAAAAAATCTAAACCAAAACTGTCTTTTAATAACATACTCAGCCAAATAGAAAAATTTCCTGAACGTCTGAAAGTATCCAAAGATTCAAAAAACCCGTTTTCCGGCCAAGTGGTTTCACTATTAACACTTTTGA
>OFJD01000078.1_pt1 | contig 9699 bp, 10 predicted proteins | sample 1540201 | NCBI WGS metagenome assembly OFJD01 (sample SAMEA104347394, study PRJEB22522) | marine metagenome | biome: marine biome; feature: marine water body; material: seawater | collected 2015-09-01T00:00:00Z | depth 229 m
GCCCAGAATTACATCATTCACTGTTTTCCAATCCACTCCGGAATTTCTTTCCATCAATGTTTTTATTGGAAGTGCCGCCAAATCATCAGTTCTCACTCCAGCTAAAGCACCACCGTATCGTCCAATCGGGGTCCGGATTCCATCACATATAAAAGCTTCTTCCATTTTGATTTTTTAATTGTTGATTTTGTTTTTAGTTAGGGCTCACTGAAAAAGATTTTTCTTTTGTCATCTCGGACTTGATCCGAGATCCAGATCTCCGTTCAGCTTGAATACAAGATTTGAAGAAATTCCCCTGGATTCCGAATCTACGCTTCACTTCGCCCCGAATGACAATAGTTAAGTGGCGAAAGCATTGTTAATTATGCTTTGCCTTTTGTTGCAGCCAGGAAGAGACCTGATAACGTTCTCCATAAAACTTACGTAAATTATCAAGGGTTTCCACCACCGAAAATAAGCCCCATTGCTCGGCCCACTCCAAAGGTCCCTGCGGATAATTAACTCCTTTCCTCATGGCCAGATTAACTCCTGCGGCATCGGAGACTTCTTCCTGGACGAGCAAAGAAGCTTCGTTGGACAACATGGCAACAGTACGTGTCAGAACCATTCCGGGAATATCTTTCAATACAGATACCAGTTTGCCCAAAGACTGAAAAAGACCCACTGCTTCCTGTAAAGCGTTTGCTGAACACTGTGAAGCCGGAGCAAGCGCAATCCGCGGGGACTGAAAATAATCCAAACATAAATCCAGTGAAATTACGTTTTCTTCCAAATCAATAGATTGCTCAGTTGAGCTTTTTCCATTTGAAATCATGACTGCCGCACCTGCAGGTAGGCGAATAACTCCATTTCCGGAAATGCTTTTTGTCTTTAAAGAACCTCCTTCAATCAATTTTAGTAAAGACTGAGGCAGCTTTTCAGGGCCTTCAATAATGAGAGAAGCAGGAGCAGGAGATTCCGGAGCATTTTTTGGGGCCTGCATTTCCACATCCACTCCATATTCAAAAAATCCCTGTCCTGATTTCCGTCCTAAACGTCCGGAATCCACCAACTCTTTTTGCAGCACAGAGGGGGCAAAACGAGGATGACGCTGATAACTTTCCCAAATTTGACAGGTCACCGCATAATTCACATCCAGGCCAATCAAATCCATCAGTTCAAAAGGTCCCATCCTGAAACCACCGCATTCACGCATTATGGCATCACAGGTTGCCGCATCAGTTCCACCTTCTTTGAGAATAGCCAGAGCTTCACTGTAAAAAGGGCGGGCTGCGCGGTTGACAATGAATCCCGGACTGGAGCAGACATGTACCGGGCTTTTCCCCCATTGCTCTGCGAGTGAGAAAACCATATCTGCAACCTCTGAATCCGTTTCAGTGGATTGCACAACTTCCACCAGCGCCATTACCGGAGCAGGATTAAAAAAGTGCATGCCGACCAGACGTTCCGGACGCTTCAACACAATGCCCATTTCGTTTAAATCAATCGATGAAGTATTGGTCGCCAAAATTGCATCTTCTTCCAGCAATGATTCCAGTTGGGAAAAAACGTCCTGTTTAATAAGCAAATCCTCAATAATCGCTTCAATCGCCAGTTTGGCCTTAGCAAGTTCTTCAAGAGTTTGTACCGGCTTTATGTTTGCCAGGATTTGAGTTCTTTTTTTGTCCGTAATTTTTCCTTTATTTACTGAGCGTTGGAGTCTCCCGGCAATGTTTTCAATTGCACTTTGTGTTTGTTCCTGAGAGACGTCATAAAGCAACACTGGATGTCCAGCCGTTCCCGCAATCTGGGCAATTCCCTCACCCATCGTTCCTGCACCAAGCACGGCGATGGTATAATTGTTTGCTTCAATTTGCATTTGATTTTTATTTATGACGGGATACAATGGAAGATAAAAAGTATGAACAGATTTAATGTACGATTATTTTAGCCGATCAAACAAGCTCATGCAATTTGAAAAACAATTCGACCATCTTTCTTCAAAGAGCTTGAAAAACAGATAATTTTCCATTAGAGTCCCGGTAGAAGGCCGTCGCTAAAAAGTGATATTTTCAGCATAACAAATCAAAGGAATTACATGAAACCTCAGATACGCAGAATTGTCATCCAAGTTGAAGAAATACATCAGGAAATTGGCCGTACGATTGATCCACCGGCACGAAAAGTCACAGTTGCTGCAGTAATCAATAATCCTTATGCAGGTAAATATGTTGATGATTTGGAACCGCTTTACGATTTAGGTGCGGAAATAGGTGGACTGCTGGCTAAAAAAGGAGTTACTGCACTAGGCGTAAAACCTTCCGAAATTGTCAGTTACGGCAAAGGTGCAATAGTCGGACTGGACGGAGAAATAGAACATGCCGCAGCCATTTTACATCCTCGTTTTGGAAAACCGGTACGTGCTGCAGTTGAAAAAGGTGATGATATAATTCCTTCTACTAAAAAAATGGGCGGCCCAGGATCGGTTTTGGTAATGCCGTTGACCAACAAAGACAGCATCTGGAGTTTTGATCATATGGATGCCACCGAAATCAGTCTTCCGGATGCACCCAGGGCAGATGAAATAGTGGTAGCAGTCGCTCTTGCTGACAGCGGGCGTCCACTCGCTAGAACCGGAACATAACAAATATAAAAGGATAAAGAAAATGTTCAAAGCAATGATTTTACTCAAGCGCAAAGAAGAATATACTCAGCGCGAATTCCGAAACTGGTGGCTCGGTGAACATGCACAACTTGCCATTCAACTGCCTGGATTACGCAAATTGTGTTTCAATCCCACCGATAACAAAGAGGCTATGTATGACGGAGTTGCAGAGCTCTGGTTTGACTCAGAAGCAGATTTTACGGAGGCCTATCAAACTGAACTCGGCAAAGCAGTTGCTGCTGATTCTTTGGCACATGTCGGACGCAGGGACCGTTTATTTGTGGATGAAAACATACTGTTAGACGATTAAAATTTCGCAAACAATTTTTTTCAGTCTTATGCCAGTTCGAATATTCTAAACTATTTTTGTTGTTTTAATTACTTCACAATGATATGTTACGTTCAGTATTGAACTTTTAAAATTATTAATAATTATCTAGAGGATTGATCTATGAAACAAATAAAAAAAGTCGCAGCATTAACAGTTTTGTTGTCATTTTGTTTTTTTGTCAGCTCATCTTTGGCTGACTCGGATGGTATAATCAAGTACCGCAAAAACGTGATGAAGTCATCCGGGGGTCATATGGGAGCGATTGCGGACATTTTGAAAAACGATTTGCCTCTGCAAGCCCACATTCTTGACCATGCGCGGTCGATAAATCAAAACAGCAAAATGATACTGGAAATGTTTCCAATAGGTACTGGGCTTGGAGACACCAAAGCAAAACCGGCAATCTGGGAAAACTGGTCAAAATTTGAATCCGCAGTAAATGCTTTTGTGCGTGAAAGTTCTAAACTGGTCAAAGTCGCAGAAAGCGGCGATATGAAAGCTTTAGCAAAACAATTCCGTGCAACAGGTAAAACGTGTGGTGGCTGTCACAAAAATTTCAAAAAAAGAGAATAAGGAAATCAGATGAAACTTTTCCAATTTTTAGTTTTGATTTTTATCTTGTTCCAGTTGAATTTCGGAGTGGCATTAGGAAATCCAGATTCTTCAGATTCAGACAGCAATGACGATTCCAAGCCCGTGAACGAGGCTTATCAAAATGCTTATTATGAGGTTAAAAGTGGGAACTTCCAGGTTGCCATCAAATATTTAAAGCAGGCCGCCAAAAGCTCTACAAATAAAGCGGATATCTATAATTTGATGGGATACAGTCACCGAAAACTGGATCTGCTGGAAGAGGCCTTTTTCTATTACCAGAAGGCACTGAAACTGGATCCGCGTCATCAAGGTGCGAATGAATACATTGGTGAACTCTATTTGCAAACCAATAACCTCAAAAAAGCCGAGGAGCATTTGGAAGTCCTTGATGAAGTTTGTTTATTCGGTTGCGACGAGTATGACGATCTCAAAGATGCCATCGAAAAGTACAAAAAAAGCATGTAGAAATTGTTGGTGGAAGCCGCAGACATTCCGGGGAAAATACTTAGTGAACAGCCGCCGATTGTGTGCTTTGGTATGTTGGTATTTGTTGATTCTCTGCGGTCCACTTGAAGCCGCTGAGGGAAGTCCTGTTAATTTAGCACCAAACATTTCTGCCGGCAAATATCTTTTTCAAGCCGCCGGAGGCTGCAGTTGCCATACTGACACAAAAAACAACAGTGCTTTTCTTGCCGGAGGCCGACCGATTGAAACGCCTTTCGGAACCTTTTACGGAACAAACATCACCCCCGATCCTGAAACTGGCATTGGAAACTGGAGTGATGAGGATTTTATCCGGGCCATGACGCAGGGCTTGAGTCCTGAAGGAAATCACTATTTCCCGGTGTTCCCTTACACTTCTTTCCAGCGGATTAGCCGCAAGGATTTGCTGGCCCTCAAAGCCTACCTTTTTTCATTACCTCCCGTTCGTCAAAAAAATCTGCCTCACGACCTGATTCTGCCTTTTGGTGAGCAATACGCGATGATGTTTTGGAAAAACTTTGTCTGGTCTCCAGAACCCTTTATTTCAAATCCGGAACGAACAGAAAGTTGGAATCGCGGAGAGTATCTTGCTCAAGCACTTGCCCATTGCGGAGAATGTCATACTCCGCGAAATCTCCTGGGTGCGCTTAAACCGGAAATGCACTTTGCCGGATCAAAAGAAGGTCCGGAAGGTGAACTTGCGCCGAATATCACTCCGGACAAAGAAACAGGAATCGGCAGCTGGAACAAGGTTGATATCAGCTATTTTTTACAAAACGGAATGAAACCCGACGGTGACGATGTACAGGGTTTGATGGGAGAAGTTATTGAGCTGGGCTACCAGCATCTGCTGGAAGAAGATTTGGACGCGCTGGCCGAATATCTGCTTTCACTTACTCCAATTTCAAATGAACTGCGGCCGGATTCAGCAGAAAATTCTGAAACTGAGGAATACTAATTTCACTATACTTTTGCTTTTCGTATTCGCCAGTGGTTCCAGGATTTGTTAAAAAATGGTCTTAGCTTGATTCTGTCGACTACAAGTTTAGTTCACCGGAACACCTGACTGAACCATAGGAACAAAACACACAGCAGTCTCCGGGTTTTGCTGCAAAATCTTTGCTGCATGACCTGCAGCGGTGCATCCGGATTCAAGTATCCGGAGGAACAATTTCCTCTGAGGCGCGTCGGCAAAGCGGGCAGGAGAGAATTGAAGTTAGGTTTTCAAATCCACTTGGTCGAGCTAATGAGTTTTCATTCATTTTTAGTTTGTGAAATGAGCGGTGCAAATTTCTGAATGTGGTTATTACCAAAATCTACAACATAGATATTGCCTTTTGCATCGACAGTTATATTGGCAGGACGTTCAAATTCTTCTGGAGCACTGCCTTGAGAACCAAACTCGACGAGGAAATCACCTTCGCCCGTAAAAATCTGCAACAAAAACCTGACACAGCTCATCCACTTCAATTGCAGTGGCTACATTAAATTTTCCGGAAGAGTCACCCTTGAGACCGATTCAGAGAAATCCTCCCAATTTTTTTCTCATATTTACCATCTGGAGAAAACTTTTGGATTCGATTGTTGTAAGAGTCCGCTTCATAAAGAGAGTCATCCGGCCCAATTGTAACATCTACCGGATAATCAAAGTTTACTCTAATAATTCTGCCTTTTTTGCGGATTTGCGGCAAAGGGGTGTAATTTGACGCAAATGATTGGACACGATGGTTGTAAAAATCAGCAACAAAGTTTTCAGACTTCAGTCTGAAGGTAAGTATTGTAAGACTGCATCCAGCGTTTTAATTTCAAGAACCGGAGTTCCTGGAAGACGCTCCGCTGCTTGTCCGAAACGATTGACCCAGACTGCCTGAAACCCAAAAGTGGCGGCTCCGGAGACATCCCATGCGTTTGAAGAAAAGAACAGTATTTCTTCCGGAGTAGATCCAAGTTGATCAACGGCCATTTGATAAACTTGCGGTGCAGGTTTAAAAACCCCAATAGTGTCCACAGAAAAAATTGAATCCAATACATTTTCTAAACGGCTGTTGCTGACACCGGCTTCCAACATTTTTGGGGCTCCATTGGAAAGTATGGCAGTCCCCAGTTCCAGTTTCTTTAAATTGTGCAGAGTTTCCGGAACTTCCGGATAACAGGCCAATTCGTGGTATGCATTCAGGAGATCCCGGCGCAGACTGTGATCGTCAATGCCGTTAGAATCAAGAGCATAATCCAGAGCGTCCTGAGTAACCTGCCAGAAATCAACATAGCGTTTCATCAGACTGCGCAGCCAGGTATACTCCAATTGTTTGGTACGCCACAATGCCGATACGGCTTGTGCTTTTTCACCTAGTCGGGATTGATGACGAGACGCCGCGGAGTGAACATCAAAGAGGGTGCCGTAGGCATCAAACACTGCATGTTGAACTGGTTTTAAATTAATTTCATTCATGATTATTTTTTAAGTAAGCCGATACTAGGTTCCACAGAGGTTGCAAAATGTGATTGAAACAGCTAATCTGTCTCTGCGGCTAGAATAAATTTAGTGGAATCAATAGAAGGAATACCATCACGCGGTGGTCCGCCGCCCAGTATCTCTTCCAGAGGGATCAAGGGATCTTCAATTGAAAATCCATTGCGCTGTGCCGATTCTGAATGTTCCGGACTGATGAAGAGGGTCAATGCCCCTGCTAAAAAAAAGCTGGTAGTCGTAAGCCTACCAACTTCAAAAAGTTCATGCTTCCTTGAGTCCTGTTAGCACCTCTTGCTGGAGAACGTTGCCCACTTGACCCAAACCGTTCCTGGATGGATTTGCGGCATGCGGATCAATGTAATTCATGTCTTCTTCGTTCATATCACTCCTGAGCAAAATTTCCTGGCAAGGGTCGTCGATTTTGGTAATTTCCCCACCGTGATCTAAGAACCGTTCCATAGCAGACTGAACATCTTCATGGCTAACGTAGGATGTCACTACCTTTGTCTTGCTTTCCATAGCATCTCCTTTATTAACTTGGAAGTGAAAGAAATGCAACGGTCTACTTAATTTGACGAGTTTCCGGAGAAAATCTTACAACTTTTCCAAAAAACTAAACGGACTGTCGAAATTAAACCGCTACATTTAGTACAAAAAAGGTAATGCAAGAATCGTGAAGAATAAATTAAATTACATTATGAAAAATATCTATTCAACCAAGTCCGGGAATCTAAAAAATATATTTGAGTCAGACGGCACAAGTTAAATATATATTGTTATATCAGTAAATTATATAGTTGTGGAGGAAGTTGAATCGTTGATTTTTTGACTTTACTGCAGATCTAAATTTTCCTGCTCTGCCTCAAATTTGCTGTTTTTTGACTTTAACAAAAATGAAGTTTCGGAGCACAAATAATGAGCGTCCAGAAATATTTACCTACTCTACGGCTATTCACCAAAATATTCCGACCAGCGTTCCGGAGCTTCTTCGCCAAACAGAATTTCGCAGGCATCTTTGATACCTTGAGAATTTTTGAGGTCTTCGTGTCGGACTACCAAAGCAAGTTTTGAGCGGCGTCGCAAAAAATCTTCCAGAGTCACTATCATTTCCCGTCGAGTAGCCTGGGGCAATTCGCAGCGGATGTAATCGGATCCTTCAATCAATGGTTCTACCATGTCCGGATTCTCACGGATATTTTCCAGGAGTCCGATGGCTTGCGCTCCGTAGCGCCTCCAAAGACGTTTTGACAACACTTCCGAGGCTCCAGCAGAGGTCAATTCATCCAGCCCCATTAAATGTACTTGATGAAGATACTCATCTCTAATGGCTTCATGAGGTTCTCCGTACCACTTTCGTTTTGGATAAGGAAGATGAGTTCCTAATTGTTGAACGACCTCGCATATTTCTTCACCAACATTGAGGCAGTCCGTAAGTTTACCTCCAAAAATACTGATGTGTTTTCGCTCCCAATCTACATCAACTGCGTGTTTGCGAGAGAGCTTCATCCATTCTTCATTTTTGTTATTTTGATCACCGGTTTTGATCACCAGGGGGCGCACCCCGCAGCGTTCGGAAATAATATCTACTTCAGTCAGTGGTTTGGCTAGATTCAGACGTTTGTTAATGTTGTCCAGAACAAAATGCCTATCTTCCGTAGTAACTTCTGTTTCCGGAGTGGAAACACGAGTATCGGTTGTTCCAACCATCGTGCGGTTTCCCATTGGAATTGCAAAAAATAAACGACCGTCATCCGCAAAAAAAGTCAGCACCCTTTTATTATTTGTAATTTGTGGAACGATTAAATGAATGCCTTTGGAAAATACATGACGATGTTCGGTAGTCAGTTCAGAAATCTTATTTTGTTGATCAACATAAGGTCCGCACGCATTGATAATGACAGCGCTCCGAACTTCATATGTTTCTCCATTTCTAGTATTCCGGAGTTGTGTTTGCCATTCACCTTGCGTATTACAGTTACTGCCCAATGATTCCATGTAATTGACTGCGGTGCAGTTATAGTTAATGGCAGAACGTATAAAATTGAAAACAAAGCGTGCGTCATTGTCGTAGAGAAATGCGTCAGAATATTCAAAGCCGCCGATACTATGATCGGTGTTGATCGTGGACTCGTCGTCATTGATTTGTTGTGGAGTCAAAAAACGTGGGGAAAGTGTAAAAAAATTACCAATTGCCCAATAAAGCAAGGCTCCGCAATAAAGCAAAAATGGTGAAAAACGGAATCCTTTGTCCAGATTGGTTAAAAAACGAATTTCCTTGATGGCAGAAGGATAAGAGCGGAGAAGGTGGTTGCGGGACATGCAGAGTTGCCGTACCAGTGGTAACTCATAAGTTTCCATGTATTTGATACCACCCCAAACCAGGTTGGAGGAATTTTGGCTGGTAAAACCGGAAAAATCACCTTTATCCACCAGAGCCACTTTAACGCCTCTTGCCGCAAGAGCATTTGCTGCAACCGCACCATTGATGCCTGCACCGATAATCAGAACATCAAAGGTTTTATCAGCTATTCTTTCAATATTGTTATCTCTCAGGTTCATAAAATATTATAAAATGATTGTTTAACTAAATAAAAAGCCTGAAAAGAATAACTGAGTATTAAACGTTTTGTTTTTCCTCCCCTAACAGAATAATTCCGAATCAGGGCCTATGCCTCAGCAATATATTATTTCGACGATTGGAGAATTCTATATCCCGCTTAAAGTGCCAATAGACTGATGCAGTATTCAAATAATAAATTAAACCCACTTGAATACTGCGATTGCATAACCAATCGAGAAAACCATTGCCCCCCATATTGAAATATCTAAAAGCCCAAGCCACGCAATGTGAATAAAGCCGCTGCCGAGAAGTGTAATAAATAAACGGTCACCTCGAGTCGTGTCTAAGCCGAGGATACCATGTCTTGGATCTCCTCCGGGCTTGAAATACTCCCAGACTGCCATCAGGCATAAGAGCAATAAAATTACAATGAAAAAACCCGCTGTCGGCCAAGTCCATGCCATCCAGGATAAATCCATTTACACCCTTCCCAAGGCAAAGCCTTTTGCAATGTAGTTACGAACAAAATAGATCACAAAAGCCCCTGGAATAAGGGTCAAAGTCCCTGCGGCTGAGAGTCTGTCCATTATACACATCTCCGAGCCCACGAGACGCTA
>OFJD01000079.1_pt1 | contig 9652 bp, 6 predicted proteins | sample 1540201 | NCBI WGS metagenome assembly OFJD01 (sample SAMEA104347394, study PRJEB22522) | marine metagenome | biome: marine biome; feature: marine water body; material: seawater | collected 2015-09-01T00:00:00Z | depth 229 m
CTACAAATTTAAACAGTAATTTGTGCAGTCCTTCCCTACATCGGAATCTCAGGATATTTCTTTAGCATTTGTTTTGAAGATTTTATAGAAAAATAATTATAGTTTAGAGTCCAAAATGCAATGCTATGTTTGAAAGAAACAGGAAGAGAGGCAAGAAGATGCTTGTGATTATTTGTTCCTACTCAGCGGGAAGGTTTCTTTGGTGACTTGAATCCCTGAATTCTGTGGGATCTAATGTTTTAGTAGATAAAATTTTCTCAAAATATACTACTCTTTAAACATAACAACATTAAATGTACTTTTCGGCTGGACCAGATTTGCAATCGAATTCTGTCCAGTTGTAGGACTGCCAAGATGGCGCTAATTTAGAATTCAATTTCACTCTGATAATCTGCCTCAAAAAATTGCCAAACTAAGCTTTAGTTATGTAGTTCTTGTGAGCCAAATTAATACAATAAATCATTAAAGCTTGTATTATTAAGGTAAACAGGGTCTACTGAACGATTAGTTTTTTTAGAAAGTTTTTTAATTTGAAGACATTTAACAATGAAACGCACTTTCCAGCCAAACAATCGGCGACGCAAAAAAAAGCACGGTTTCAGGGCTCGCATGGCGACTCCTGGAGGTCGAAGAGTAATCAAGCGTAGACGCGCTAAAGGTAGAAAACGTCTCAGTGCATGAGCATAAAGGAAACTTACCCGAAGACGATCAGGCTACACCATAGTCAAACTATTCGGGAGGTGTTTGTGCAGGGGATCTATCAGTCTTTGGGACCGATTGGTGTTAAATATAAAATAGCAGAAGCTGAATGCAGCCGTTTTGCAGTCTCCGTTAAAAAGAAGGTCGGGAGTGCACCTTGCCGAAATCGTATCAAACGTTTGTTGAGAGAGGCGATTCGTAAGGAACGGTTACGGTTGAATTGCGCATACAACATTTGTTTTTTTATAACGAGCCCGCCCAAGAGTCCCTTGGACTCATCTTATGTCTTGTGTCTGGTCAGACAGTTTTTCAAAAACTTAAACAAGGAATCAAGTGAGTGAGCCTGCTAACGCAATACAAAGTCGGGTAGCACCAAGTTTTGAGAATTGTTGCAAGAAATCACCGAATAACGAAAACAGTAATATTTTTCTTCGTTTCATCCTGAGCTTAATCAAGGTTTATAGATCTTGTGTATCTCCTTTTTTGCCTGCTTCCTGCCGGTTTTATCCCACTTGTTCGGCATATGCTCTGGAATCTTATCAAACTCTGGGTTTGATGAGAGGTACCTATCTGAGTTTATGGCGGATCTTGAAATGTAATCCGCTGCATCCCGGAGGTGTTGATCCGGTTCCAGGAAAATCTGGCCCAGAACCAGCTGATAATGCGGTAATTTCTGAAAGAAACTTACACAAGCTTAAAATTTATGGATAAAAACACTTTACTGGCAGTAGTACTCTCAGGTGCAATTATGGTTGGATGGTATGCCATGTTCCCTCCGCCGGATCCGCCTCCTCGAGAGATTGTAAATACAGTAGATCAGGAATATACAGACAGGACCAAAAATTCGGTGAGACAAGAATCTACTGAACTTAATGGTGAAGATTCTACCCTTTCTTCAACTAAACCTTCATCATCAATTAAGGAGGTTGACAGTAGTTTACCATCAAAGGAAGTAACCATAGAAACAGAGAATTACAGGTTGGTTATAGACACTAAAGGTGGAATTGGAAAAAGTCTGCAATTAAAACATTATAAACATACAAAGCCCAGGCTTACTTTGAGTACCTGGTTCCCATTTCTTACCAGCTTCATTGGTCCAGATTATCTTGATGAAGTAACAGTGGACAACCGTGTACAAATGTTCGGGAATCATTTGGAAGGAGTACCGGCTTTTGCTCAAGAGTTTAAGGGAGATGCAAAAACCACTGAAATGTTTCGCAATACTGTATTTTCTGCAAGTCAAGATCATGTTGTGCTGGAAGAAGGACGCCTGGATACTATACTCACTTTAACCTCACCCATAGTGAACGGGCTCCAGATGGTTAAAATCTTCGAAGCAAATCCTGATAGTTATATTTTAAATTATCGTATTCAGTTGATCAATCGCTCCAATGATGTTCGTCCTTTGGAAGTGCTTTATTTTTTTGGAGAACAGCGGCTTGCAGACAATGGCGGCGGAATGCAACAAGTTTCTCATGAAGGTCCAGTCTTTTTTTTCGATGAGAGTCTGCAGACTGAAAGCACTGAAAACATAGAAAATGAACTGCCCGTAACGCAAATGAAATGGTTAGGTGTTGAGGATCAATATTTTATTGGTGCGGCAGTTCCAATGACTCCGGTAAAGAACGGTTTTTTCAGAGCAGGATCATACATTTCTGAACCACAAGCTAATCAGTTGGGAGAGAGAAAATTGTCTCCATATTTTGGTGTAGCTCTACCGAAGACAAATTTACAGCCAAATCTTCTCGTTGAGTCAGATTTTAGAATGTATTTTGGCCCAAAAGAAGATCAAGAATTGCTGAAATTTGGGCACAACCTGGAAATGTCTCACGACATGACTCTGGAAATTCTGGCAGCACCACTGTTGGATTTACTACGCTTGATTTACGGTTATGTTGGAAACTACGGTGTTGCTATTATTATTCTGACGATTATAGTTCGTGTAGTTTTGTTTCCTCTGACTTTCAAGGGCATGAAAAGTATGAAGCGTATGCAGCAGTTAACTCCGAGGATGAAGAAACTACAGGAAAAGTATAAAAAAAACAAAGAACAGCTGAACAAGGAAATGATGGAGCTGTATCGTAAAAATAAAGTCAATCCGCTTGGTGGTTGTTTACCGATGCTGCTCCAGATTCCTGTGTTTTTTGCGCTTTATAGCTCACTTTCAAGTGCCGTTGAATTGCGACATGCACCTTTCATCTTTTGGATTAGTGACTTGTCGCAACCGGACGGATTGGGGATTACGCCCTTGCTGATGGGTGCATCTATGTTCATTCAACAAAAAATGACCCCACAAACCGCAATGATGGACCCCACACAGGCGAAAATCATGCAAATGCTGCCCTTCATTTTTACTATTTTTACCTTCACTTTCCCATCCGGATTGACTTTGTATTGGGTAACGAGCAATATCCTTTCGATTGCCCAGCAGCAAATTATCAACCGGATCAAAACACCCGAGTTACAAAACTGATCAGCAGTTCTGTTTATCAGTCTTTTCCTTAAAACTCAATTTTCCTGGTTAGCAGAAAACTTGATTTTGGTCAGGATTTCTGTTCTTCTCAATAGTTTAAAGTGTCAATAAAGGATCATTCATGAGCGAAAAGCTTTGCCTACTCATGATATATTTTGACTTGTTTTAATAGTTGGTTGAATAAACCAAAAGAATATAACCATAACTTCATAAAGTTTAGTGCAGAGCTTTTTATAAAGTATAATTTTAGTTTCCTATATGTATCAATATCCTGAAAAACAAGGGCTTTACGATCCTCAATTTGAGCACGACAATTGTGGAGTGGGATTTGTAGTTCAGATAAAAAATCGGCAATCTCACCAAATTGTCGAGCAGGGACTGAGTTTACTCTGCAATCTGAATCACCGGGGAGCACTTGGCGCAGATCCAGATACAGGAGATGGTTCTGGAATTATGATTCAAATTCCCCACCAGTTTTTTGTTGAAGAATGCCAAAGTTCCGGGTTCCATTTGCCTGAATCCGGAGAGTATGGGATTGCCTCCATTTTTCTTCCTCAAGATCCTTATGCCAGAAGACATTGTGGCGAAGTGATTGAAAGTCACATTGTTGAAAAAGGGATGGATTTGCTGGGGTGGCGTGATGTTCCGATTGACAGAGGATACATTGGGAAACAGGCTCTTGCCACAATGCCAGCTATGCGGCAATTGTTCATGGGGCATCGCAGGTTTGAAAATTATAATCAGGACCGCTTTGAAAATAAATTGTATGTAACGCGTAAAGCCATACGTTCATCACTGCAGGATGTTGAAGGTTTTATGATTATCAGCATGTCCTCACGTACCATAATTTATAAAGGGATGCTGATTCCACATCAGATGGGGAAATTTTTCATTGATTTATCTGATAAACGCTTGAGGAGTGCTTTGGCGTTGGTACACACCCGTTTCCCGACTAACACCTTTCCGCGCTGGGATTTGGCTCAGCCTTTCAGAAATTTGGCTCACAATGGAGAAATAAACACACTGCGAGGTAATATAAACTGGATGCTGAGCAGGCGTCCGACTTTAAAGTCACCATTGTATGAGGATATCAGCGAACTGCAGCCCATCATTATTCCAAGAGGCAGTGATTCCGCCTGCATGGACAATGTTTTCGAATTCTTGATTCAATCCGGCTATTCTCTCCCACATGCAATGATGATGATGGTGCCGGAAGCATGGGAGCAAAACCCGGAAATGACTCCTGAAAAACAGGCATTTTATGAATACCATGAACATTTAATGGAGCCCTGGGATGGTCCGGCATCTCTCACTTTTACAAATGGTGTTCAAATTGGAGCGACACTGGATCGTAACGGATTGCGTCCTTCGCGATATGTACTGACAAAAGATGATCTGGTCATTATGGGCTCTGAAGTAGGAGCCGTCGAGATTCCTCCGGAAAATATCAAATTTAAAGGACGTTTACAGCCGGGCAAGATGTTTCTTGTTGATACCAAAGAGGGAAGGATTATTGATGATACTGAATTGAAAGCTAATATTTGTGCCGCTCAACCTTATTCGAAGTGGCTGAAAGAGAATATGCTTGAATTGTCTGATTTGCCAAAACCGGATCAGGTACCGGAAACGGATTTTGAACCACTTTTATTAAGGCAGAAAATATTTGCTTATACCACCGAAGATATAAATTTATTATTAACTCCAATGTTTACAAACGGTGTTGAAGCTTCAGGTTCAATGGGTGACGATACGCCGTTAGCCGTTCTCTCAGACAAGCCGCGGCTGCTTTACGATTACTTCAAGCAAATTTTTGCACAAGTTAGTAACCCTCCCATTGATGCAATCCGGGAAGAATTGGTGATGTCACTGACAAGCAGGGTGGGGTTTGAAAGAAATATTCTTGATCCCGGAGCAAATCACGCAAAGATGTTGAAACTCTTTCATCCAATACTGAGCAATGAAGAGCTTGCACAAATTAAAGCACTTGATAAACAGGACTTCAGATCGAAAACTTTAAGTATGCTTTTTGATGCAGCTTCAGGTGTTGAAGGGTTTTCCAGAGCGCTTAAAGAACTTTGTGAAGAAGCAGAAAGTGCAGTGAATTCCGGTACAACTTTTGTGGTTTTGAGTGATCGTGGTGCAGCTAAGGATCAAGTCCCAATTCCTGCCTTATTAGCAGTAGGGGCAGTTCACCATTACTTGACTCTCAAAAAGGTACGCTACAAAACGGGTATAATTGTGGAAACCGGAGAAGCGAGGGAAATTACACATTTTTGCTTACTTGTAAGTTATGGTGCAGGTGCGATTAATCCGTATCTGGCTATTGAAACTATAGAACAAATGATTCAGCAAAAGGAGTTGCCTGAAGAATTAACGCTGGAAAAAGCTAATCAGAATTATTGTAAGGCCATTCGTAAAGGAATGTATAAAGTTTTCTCGAAGATGGGAATTTCTACCATACAAAGCTATCGTGGTGCTCAAATTTTTGAGGCGATTGGACTGGATGAAGAACTGATACAGGATTATTTTACAGGAACTCCATCCAGAATAAGCGGTGTTGGTATAAGAGAAATTGCCCAGGCAAGCTTATTGAGGCATGAAACGGCTTTGGAAAAAACTCCGGAAACTAGAGAAATATTGTCTGGAGGAGGATTATATCATTGGCGCAGAAACGGAGAATTTCATCAAATTAATCCGGTCATGACAAACACTCTACAGAGAGCTGTCCGCAAAAACAGCCAGGACGCTTATAATGAATTCTCACGTCTGGTCAATGAACAGAAACAGCGTTTTTCTACACCAAGAAGCTTGTTTGAGTTTGCAGAAGGAACTCCAATTCCGCTTGATGAAGTTGAACCTGCTGCGGAAATTGTAAAGCGATTTGTGACTGGAGCGATGTCACTTGGATCGATCAGCCCTGAATCACACGAAACTATGGCGATTGCCATGAATCGCATCGGTGGAAAAAGCAACAGTGGAGAAGGCGGTGAAGATTCTGCACGTTTTGATAAACGAACAAACGGAGATTTCCCAAACAGTACTATTAAACAAGTTGCTTCAGGACGTTTTGGAGTTACAATCCATTATCTGGTCAACTGTACAGAAATACAAATTAAAGTCGCACAGGGTGCCAAGCCGGGAGAAGGCGGTCAACTACCTGGGAATAAAGTCAGTGAGGAAATTGCAAAAATTCGCAATTCCACTCCCGGAGTGACCTTGATTTCACCGCCTCCGCACCACGATATTTATTCTATTGAAGATCTGGCTCAGTTAATTTTTGATCTGAAAAATGCTAATCCACAAGCAAAAATCAACGTTAAGCTGGTGGCTGAAGCAGGAGTTGGTACCATTGCTGCGGGAGTAGCAAAAGCTCATGCTGATGTCATCACAATCGCTGGTCACGACGGCGGAACTGGTGCGGCACCTTTGAGCTCGATAAAACATGCGGGAGTGCCGTGGGAACTTGGGCTTTCTGAAGCACAGCAGACATTAATGTTGAATCAATTGCGTGGTCGGGTACGTTTACAGACCGACGGTCAACTTAAAACCGGAAGGGATGTAGCCGTAGCGGCTTTTTTAGGTGCAGAAGAATTTGGTTTTGCGACTGTCCCATTGATTGCTATCGGCTGCATTATGATGCGTAAATGTCACCTCAATACGTGTCCGGTCGGTATTGCCACACAAAATCCTGAATTACGTAAAAAGTTTGTTGGCAAGCCGGAACATGTCATCAACTATTTCTTTTTTGTAGCAGAAGAACTACGGAATATCATGGCCAAACTGGGTTTTCGCAAAGTTGATGAAATGATAGGACGAACAGATATGTTGAAGCAGCGCACGAACGTAAACCATTGGAAAGCTGGAAAAGTTGATTTATCAGCACTCCTGCATCAGATTCCTGTGGGAGAAAATGACACTCCTTACTGTACTCAGAAACAAGATCACGGACTGGACAAACAAATTGATCTTAAGCTGATTGCAGAATCTAAAGATGCTCTGGAACACAAAAAGGCAGTAGAGTTTGTGTTACCGATCAACAATGTGAACCGCTCAGTCGGTACTATGTTAAGTGGTCATATAGCCAAAAAATACGGTGCAGAAGGTTTGCCGGATAACACAATTCACTGCAAATTTGTGGGTTCTGCAGGGCAAAGTTTTGGAGCATTTCTGGCTCATGGTGTTACTCTTGAGCTTGAGGGTGATGCAAATGATTACACGGGAAAAGGTTTGAGTGGCGGCCGGGTGGTTGTTTATCCTCCCAAAAAATCTACATTCAGTTCCGCTGAAAATATTTTAATTGGCAATACTGTACTGTATGGAGCAACCGACGGAGAAGCTTTTTTCTGCGGTATTGCAGGCGAACGCTTTGCTGTCCGTAACAGTGGTGTAACGGCAGTGGTTGAGGGTGTTGGCGACCATGGTTGTGAGTACATGACAGGTGGAAGGGTAATTGTGCTTGGAGAAACCGGAAAGAATTTTGCCGCAGGAATGAGTGGTGGGATTGCTTATGTTTGGGTAGAGAACCAATCATTCCATTCACGCTGCAACACTGAAATGGTTGAATTGGAAATTGTGAGTGAACTGCAGGAACAAAAATGGCTCCGGAAATGGATTGAGCGACATCAAGACTATACAAAAAGTTACCGTGCGGCAAGTTTATTGGAAAACTGGGAAAAAACATTAAGTCAGTTTGTAAAAGTAATGCCGATAGAATACCGGGCGGTATTGGAAAAAATGAAAAATAAATCCTCGATTAAATAGCAGCAGTATTAACAAATGGGAAAAGATACAGGTTTCTTAGAATTTGATAAAGAGAGCCCGCCGCTGCGTCCAGTGGATGAAAGAGTGCGTGATTTTCAGGAATATGGCACTTTTTTGTCTGAAGAAAATTTGCAGCGTCAGGCCTCCCGCTGCATGGATTGCGGTGTACCCTTTTGTCACATGGGCTGTCCCCTGGGCAACATGATTCCAGACTGGAATGATCTTGTTTATCGTGGACGATGGAAAGAAGCTCTGGCTGCATTACACAGCACCAATAATTTCCCGGAGTTTACCGGCCGTATTTGCCCTGCACCATGCGAGGACACTTGTGTTTTGAATGAACATTACACTTTGGATGCAGCAGAAAAACAGCAAAAAGTGAATGTTGTCACAATTGAAGAAATTGAAAAGCACATCGCTGAGCGAGGTTGGGAAGAGGGCTGGATACAACCTCAACTGCCTGAAAAACTTACCGGTAAGTGCATTGCGGTAGTGGGTTCCGGTCCTGCCGGACTGGCAGCGGCACAGCAGTTGCGGCGTGCAGGACATGATGTGACTGTTTTTGAAAAAGACAATAGAATAGGTGGATTACTGGTTTACGGTATTCCGGATTTCAAGTTGGACAAAAAAGTGGTTACCCGACGCGTTGAACAACTCCGTGCAGAGGGGATCAAGTTCCGGACAGGAGTCCATGTAGGCGTGGATTATTCAGTCAAAGAACTGCGGAATAGTTTTGATGCTATCCTGTTGGCAACCGGTGCGCAAAATGCGCGAAAGTTGATGGTCGAAGGCAGTGACTTAGAAGGAGTCCATTATGCAATGCACTATCTTCCGCAGCGCAATCGTGAAGTCGCGGGGGAGTCCATTTCGGAAGAGGAAAAAATCGAATCCGGAAACAAAAAAGCAGTAATTCTCGGCGGCGGATTTACAGCAGCTGATTGTTTGGGTAACCTAAATCGGCAAGGTGCAGATCCTAACATTCATCAGTTTGAACTGGTTGATATGGTGCCGCGTCCTACTCCAGTGCATAAAGAAGCGAATCCGGATTGTAGAGCAAATATTTTGACGGAAAAGATAATCAGCGACGAATCAGGACGGGTTAAAGCTATGCAGGCCGTTTGTGTAGAATGGAAATGGGAAGCAAAGGAAAACTCTGCGCCTGGTCGAATGACGATGCAGCGTGTTCCGGGGTCAGAGTTTAGCGTGTCCACTGATTTGGTTTTTCTGGCATTAGGATTTTTGGGGCCAGAATTGGATGGATTACTGGAAGGACTGGGAGTTGAGTTGAATGTTCATGTAGGAGAAAAACCTTTTACATCTGAGCAAGTTAAAAAATTGCTGAAAAACGCGCAGCCGATGTATGATATTTTTTCAGATGAAAATTTTATGACCAGTAAAGACGGTGTGTTCGTAGCAGGTGATGCAAATCGTGGTGCCTCGCTTGTAGTTTGGGCCATTTGGGAAGGGCGTGAGGCTGCACGTTGTATCGATAAATATTTGATGGGAACCACAAGTCTCCCAACGACACCTCAGGCAGAAGTGCTTGTTTAACAAGCGTATAATAAAATTAAAATGAGCAAAAACAAACTTATTTTTTTAGCAGCTTTTATCGTATTTGTGGGACTGACTGTTTATTCTCTCTGGAACGAAGTAAGCCGGGAGACGACTCAGTTAAAGTACAGCATCAGCGGAGTGATCCTCTCTGCACCGGGAGTAGGT
>OFJD01000080.1_pt1 | contig 9573 bp, 7 predicted proteins | sample 1540201 | NCBI WGS metagenome assembly OFJD01 (sample SAMEA104347394, study PRJEB22522) | marine metagenome | biome: marine biome; feature: marine water body; material: seawater | collected 2015-09-01T00:00:00Z | depth 229 m
CTGTAGCTGCGACTCGACCGATTGCCTTATACAGGTCGCGCATCACTTTGCTTTGACCGGCCAGTAAATCGTCTGCTTTTTTCCCGGATTTTATTCTTTTAGTTTCCGGAGTACTCAGCGGAACTCGAAGCGCACGTTTTACCAGTTCTTCAATTTCATCAATGTTAAAAGGCTTGGCCACATAATCAAAAGCACCGGCTTTCATTGCTTCAACAGTGTTATACATCGTACTCTGGCCGGTCATGACGATAGTCAACAAAGACGGAAATTCTTTTAAAATTTCCCGGGTGAATGAAAGACCGTCTTTTCCGGGCAGGTTAATGTCAACAAAAGCGAGACGGATCGGATGTTTCTGGAGGAGTGGTCTTGCTTCCAGAACGTCCGCAGCCAGATGAGGAATATAGCCGGCTTGTGATAAAGTGCGTTCCAGAACCCAGCGGATACTATGCTCATCATCCAAGACCAATATTTGAGATGATTCTTTGCTTTGTTCAATTATCTCCTGTTTGGACATAGTTTATTTTTTTCTTTTTTGAATCCAAGCACGGATAACAATTTGTCCTGCCGGCGGAAAAAGTCCTTCAGGAATTTTGTATACTCTTGGAGACGGTATTCAGGAAATCATCCGGTAGTAAACCCTCTTTTGCAAGGAAATTAAACAGGCTCAACAATGATTCCCGCATACTCACTAAATCTTCTTCCAGAGGGTTGGCGTTTTCCAGGAACCATTTTTCCAGGAAATTTTTGATCAACTCCGAGTCCCATTCTGAAATGGGTGGTGGCTCAAAATCAACCAGGAAAACCTCCAAATCCTCTTCCACCTGCTCTTGTTTCTCAGCAGGTACTAGTTCCATAAATTTATTATAAACATCTGTTTCGATTGCTGGTGTCCGTTCTTCCGGTTTTTCTTCATCCAGCAGTTCTCCATCTGCTTCTAAAATAGAATCGTCTTTTTCTGAACCTTCCATTTGTTTGGTAAGCTCCTGAATAAAATCATGATTGCGTTTATCAAACTCTTCCATTGCTGCAGGCAAACTGTTTAGATCCAGTTTTTCTCCTTCTACTGCTGAACGTGTTTTCAGGAAAAGTGCAATTAGTACTGGGTTAGAAAGGTGTGGTATTTTGTCACTGTTCGCAATTTGATGACGTGTTGCTTTTGCCAAAACAGATTTTATTGATTTTTCAGAATGTGCTGATTCCAACTGTTCAAGTCTCTGGTCAAGATCTGCAATAAACTCTTCAGTCAGCAGTTCCAATATTATTTCTATTTCTGTTTGTTCACTTTCCAGCAATGTACGGAGTTTCTCCTCACCCATATTTAAATCGGTCAGTTCTGGTTCAAATGCCAGCGTGGGTAAAGTATTCAGGAGTTGTTCAAGTTGTTGTGGAGAGCCTGCTTGTTGAGAGTTTTTCTTGGGCATTGCTTTGCGGCGCCGGATCATTTTCTTTTGACGCTTTTCCTTTTGACGCTTTAGCATCCCTGTTTTTTTTTGTTTTCTTTTTTTAGCCATATTTAAATAGACAAGTATTCAAGTTGTGAAATCAATCACACATTATTGCAGAATTATCAAATAAAATCACGTCAAATTAGTGGCTTGTTATTTGCTCGTTCCTTGTTTAATTTGACAGGATCAAAAAACAATACATTTGCTTTCAACAGTGAAGTACAAAATTTTTTCTAATTGCAGGTTAGTTTAATGAATCAGATTCGAAAATATTGGCTGGGACTAATAATGATTGGTGGATTAGCGGTAATTGCCGTTGCAGGTGGTGACGTTGGAAGTTCACCTCTATTCCCCATTCCACTCGATTCTTATGGAGATGCAGACTTGATTAAAAGTGGAGATATTTTCGCTGTTCTGGGGAACCGTATTACACATACACCGTTCAATCTGTTTGCATCACTCATTTTTTTGTTTGCTATTCTGCATACATTTGCTGCAGTAAAAATCACCGGCATTGCAAAAAAAATGGAACTTACTCATGCCGAACAAATGAGAAAGGCAGGTAAATCCGAGGAAGAAATAGAACAAGATCCTCCAGTTATGGCTGAAATGCTGCATTTTCTTGGAGAGGTGGAAGCAATTTTCGGAATTTGGGTTATCGTTTTGGCAGCAGTAACGATTTCGTTTTATGACTGGTCCACTTTCAAAATTTATATAGCACAAACAGTAAATTACACTGAACCAATGTTTGTAGTGGTCATTATGGCCTTGGCTGCAACACGTCCGGTAATGCAGTTGGCTAAACAAATCTTGGGTAAATTTGCCGCTATCGGCAAGAATTCTCCAGGTGCGTGGTGGTTGTCTATTTTAACTTTAGCTCCAATATTGGGCTCATTCATTACAGAGCCGGCGGCAATGACAATAGCTGCTATGCTTTTGGCTGAACAGTTTTACCGGCTTAAACCTTCCAGTAAACTTGCCTACGCTACAATCGGGCTACTCTTTGTAAACATTTCGGTCGGTGGTACTCTTACCAATTTTGCCGCCCCACCTGTACTGATGGTGAAAACACCCTGGGACTGGACCTCTTCATTTATGGCACTCAACTTTGGCTGGAAAGCAATATTGGGAATTCTCATTTCAAACTTAATTTATTATTTTGCGTTTAAAAAAGAGTTTTCCAAGTTTGCTTCCGATTTTGAAGCAGAAGCAGAAATGGAAAAGGATTCAGAGCGTCATGAAGATTCTATCCCAATATGGATCACTGCAGTACACCTTCTTTTCATGGGCTGGACCGTGTTTAATGCACACTATCCACCACTTTTCATAGGGGGATTTTTGTTCTTCCTTGGTTTTGCAATGTCAACCAAAGCACATCAAAGCCATATCAATTTGAAACCACCCCTACTGGTAGGATTTTTTCTGGCGGGTTTGGTAACACACGGTGGAGTTCAGGCTTGGTGGATTGCTCCTGTTTTGGGCTCCCTGGGTGACTTGCCGCTAATGGTGATGGCTACTGTGCTGACAGCATTCAATGATAATGCGGCAATTACATACTTGAGCACTTTGGTCCCGGACTTTGCTATTTCAGCAAAATATGCGGTGGTTGCCGGAGCTGTGACTGGAGGGGGATTAACGGTGATTGCAAACGCTCCTAATCCTGCAGGCCAATCCATTTTGTCAAAATTTTTCCCCGGTGGAGTGAATCCTGCGAAGCTTGCTTTGGGAGCAATCATTCCCACGATCATTATGGGATTGGCCTTTATGGCTATTCCGCAGGATGTCAAGGACCCACAACAAGGTGGAAGTCTCAAAGTAGAAGCCACTCACTGATTATAGTATTGTTTCAGTGAAGTGCAGAAGTTCTGAAAAACACTTACCTTTTTGTTAAATCCCGATTTAAATGTTAAATTGTTATTGAAAATTCATGAAAATAATTGATAGGAACACTTTGTGTATGTCTGACTTTTTGAGCTTTATAACTTAAGAATTACCAAGAAAATAATTTCACTAGGTGGTAGAAATTAAATCTGAATAAATTTTGTTAAGTATGCAATTTATCGTTTAATAAACCCCTCACGAAGGAGATCTATGAAAAAATTTCTAAAAGGACTCTTAACTGCCGGAATTTTGGCCCTAATTAGTACAGGTGTTAATGCTTCTAAAGGAGAGGATTCAACTCCCTTTCCTGTACCTCTGAGCTGCTACTCTGAAGATTATGGTTCCCCTAATTTTTTAGCGGAGAGGTGTGATCAGGTTCACGGATCTGAAGGCTTCCGGGATCCGGAAGGAGCAAGTATTGTTGAGATACTATCCCATCGCATTAGTGCAAATCCGTTCAATTTAGTTGTATCATTGATTTTTCTGATTGCCATTCTGCACACATTCATGGCCAACAAGTTGACGGCCAAAGCACACCAGATTCATGAAGAGCATGATGAGCGGATGAAAGCGGCTGGTGCTTCTGAAGAAGAAATCAAGCATGACGTTCCTTTCAAAGCAGAGCTTTTTCACTTTCTGGGAGAAGTTGAAGTTGTGTTTGGAATGTGGGTCATTGCCGTGTTGTTTGTCACAATCGGATTTTTCGATTGGACGACATTTAAGAATTACATGGTCTACGACCGTGTTTTCATTGAGCCAATGTTTGTAGTTGTAATCATGGCAATTGCGTCAACGAGACCGGTTGTCAAGGTTTCAGAACAGTTACTGGGTCTCGCTGCGGGTTTAGGAGGTCACAGTAAAGCTGCCTGGTGGTTCTCAATCCTGCTGATTGCTCCCCTGCTTGGTTCTTTTATCACCGAACCTGCTGCAATGACGATTGCCGCTCTTTTATTGGCCAACCAATTTTACAAGTATAAGCCGTCTTCCGGATTTGCCTATGCCACGATTGGTCTGTTGTTCGTCAATATTTCAGTTGGTGGTACACTGACCCATTTTGCTGCTCCGCCGGTACTGATGGTTGCCACACCCTGGAACTGGGACATGGGTTTTATGGCCAGTAATTTTGGCTGGAAGGCAGCTTTGGGTATCCTCATTTCCAATTTGATTTACTTCATTATCTTTCGTAGTCAGTTTGCTAAAATGGGTAAGCAGGATGAGATAGAAGCAAGCTCTAATTTTCATACACCGGAAGTGCAGACACTAAAACCTGGTCAGATCAGCCACGAAGAATTCGAAGCCAGGTGGTCTGAAAGAGAAATTCCAATTCCGTGGTGGGTCACTCTGGTTCATATATTTTTTCTGGCTTGGACAGTATATACTGCACATTATCCGGCATTGTTTATTCCAGGGTTGCTATTTTTTCTAGGATTTTTGTCTCTCACTGCAACGCATCAGAACAAGATGGAACTCAAGGGACCGATCATGGTTGGTTTTTTCCTTGGCGGCCTGATCATTCACGGCGGCCTGCAGGCCTGGTGGATTGCTCCGGTATTGGGCTCGCTGGCGGAACTGCCTTTGATGTTGACTGCAACTGTTTTGACTGCTGTCAATGACAATGCGGCAATTACTTATCTTGCGACTTTAGTACCGAACATGGCCGAAGCTTCGAAATATGCGGTTGTAGCTGGAGCAGTCACCGGTGGAGGATTGACGGTGATTGCGAACGCCCCTAACCCGGCGGGACAGTCTATACTTGGACGCTTTTTTGAGAATGGCGTAAATCCTTTAAAATTGTTGATTGCTGCTCTAATTCCTACGATCATTATGGGAATTTGTTTCATGGTACTTCCATAAAAAGGATTTTCATGCACATCGTGCGGGATTAATTCCTGCACAGCTGTTTAGAGAATCATCTGATTATTTTTACTTAGCTTAAAGGTGCTTGTAAAAGTGCAGGCCTATAGACGGACTGGAGGTCTTAATGAATAAATTATTTTCCAGGCTGATTTGTCTTTGAGCAATCTCAAAAGCCAGCCCCAGAATTTCAAAAGGAAACTTCCAGCCGATCCCTAAATATTCTCCATTTCCTTTTAACTCGCCAAGAGATCCCTGGGTTTTCAGCTGGTTTTTTGAAATACCCCAGCGCAAAAAAAGACCTCCATCTCCCTGGAGTGGATCATGTTTGCCCTCAAATCCAAGCTTCCAGAGTTCCATAATATGAGTTTTGCTATTGACCCGTAATTCTTTCAAGTCTTTCCCGGTAGTAATCCAGATTTGTGTCTCTTGTCAGCCCCACCTTTGCTTTTGCGAGCTTCAGGGCTTGGCGTGCAGCATCAGCTGCAGCTTCGTATTTTCCGTTAATTAAATATGCTTCTGCCAAGGTGTCCCAGATAAATGCTGCCTGTTTTAGTATTGATGCTTTTTGAGCAAGCTCTATACTTTCCCGGAGACGTTTCTTATCATTGTTATGCTTTTCAGTTAAAAGCCAGGCGAGGTTATTCAGTGTGTGTGGTTCCTCCGGATTCATCTCCAGCGCACGGCGGTACCATAATTCTGCTTCAGTTTTCTGATCTTGAAAATAAAGCAGGTCACCCATTTTTGTCAGCATTGGAGCATCTTTCAGTTGCCAATTATCTGCTGACTGTTCCAATTTCCAGGCAAGGACCTTTATTTTTAAAGTGTCTGAACTGAGCATATAATTTACGCCAAGAAGTCCTACAAGCAATACTGCGCACACCGACTTAATCCGGAACACGCGTCGGTGATGTTTTTGTAGCATTTCTGGCTTTTTTAGACAAATCGATAAAAAATCAATTCTCTGCTGAATTCCGTAATGGTGCCAGTTGTCCTGTTCCGGATTGATTCCGTTGAGCAGGGAAACTTTCATGAGGGCAGTTGAGATAGGTGAAATTCCGTGACGTTCAAAAGCGTGGCAGTCTGCCTGCCGTTCAAAATTTTGGCTTAGAAAGCCGATACCAAAACGAATAAACAATATAATGCTTAAAATAGACGCAACCCCCATCAGCATTCCTGAAACCTCCAAAACTCCTGTCCATGTCAGCAATAAGTTTGCACTGCCTGCAAATGCAAACAACTCCAGTAAACATATAAATGCAAGCAGATAAAAAAGCAGATGCTGCTTACGTAAGTGTCCGGCTTCATGAGCAGTTACAGCTCGCAGTTCCGTTGCTGAAAGTGATTTGAGCAGTTGCGGGCTGATCAGTAAATAGCGGAATCCACGCACGAAGCCAATTATTCCTGCAGTGGAGTATGGCATTATCGAATCTGGCCACGATAAAATTGCTGTTACCGGTGTCCGTGAATTTTCCAGTTCTTTATGGATTTCTTCAAAATCATTCCCGTTTTCGATAGCTTTTGCCCCCCAGCTTTTCACAAAAACAACTGGAGCAACAAGCACCATCAGGATTAAACTGCACAACAATTCAAATATAAGACTCCAGTTTGAAGTGAAGGAAAGAAGAAACTTGCTGGTAATCCAAAACCAGACTGTCTGGATGATAATTAGAGCCAGCACCGGTAACTGCAGGCGTAGGTGCAGAACAGACTTTTTGATCTTTTCTTCAAGCCCATGAGCATTCCATTGATAAACTGGAATTGCGGCAACAGCGTCAGCAAGCCAGTAAAGCAGCAGTAATACACCAAAACTTACCGATTCAGCTTCAGTAATGTTATTAAATAAATGACCTATGCGTAAATCTAAATGTTCACCATAAACAAGAGCCAGCCAGACAATCAAAATCAGGGTTCTTGGTCGGGAGAATTTTGTTGAGGAATAGCTTCCTTTTCTGACTTCTGGAAATTGCTTAAATTTGCTATATTGCCGGAGCCATTGAGGCATTTGCGCCAGAAGGAAACTAAAAAGAATAATGAGAGACATATTCACGGCAAGTGGTAAATTCAACCATGGTTCTGTTCGTTCCAGCTCTCCGGAAAATAAGGTTAAACCTGCTGAAGCAAGAATCAGAGGTAAAAATGGCAAAAACATTTTGCGCCTTTGTTTAGTTTCGCTTAAAATTAAATGTCTATTTATTGACTTTTGTTGATTCTAAAACATAAAACTTATTTTAGTAAATGTCTTACTCCGGCAATGTACATGAGATTAGCTTTGATGAAAAGCAAATCTTACTTATCGGAACTGCACACATTTCACAATCAAGTGTGGATGAGGTGAACTCTGTCATTGATCAGGAAAAGCCCGACACAGTTTGTATTGAACTCTGTTCTTCCCGACATCAGGCGATGCTGGATAAAGATCAATGGAAAAACATGGACATTTATAAGGTCGTTCGTGAAGGTAAATCCTTTTTGCTTTTTGCAAATTTGATCATGACTGCCTTCCAAAAACGCTTGGGTTCTCAGCTGGGAGTAAAACCTGGTGCAGAAATGCTTGAAGCAGCAAATGCTGCAGAACGGGTTGGAGCGGAACTGATTTTGGCAGACAGGGATGTTAAAATAACCCTGCAGCGTACCTGGCGGGGGATGACATTTTGGGGCAGAATGAAAGTCTTGAGTCAACTTCTTGCCAGTTTGTTTGTCCGTGAAGAAATCAGCAAGGAAGAAATAGAAAAACTCAAGGAAAGCGATGCACTTTCTGAAGCAATGCAGATGCTGGCAGAACAGTCTCCTGAAATGAAACGTATTCTGATTGATGAAAGAGATCAGTTTATGGCAGAAAAAATAAAACTGGCTCAAGGCAAAAGGATTGTGGCAGTAGTTGGAGCCGGACATGTAAAAGGACTGACGGCAGAACTGGGGCGGGAACATAATTTGGCTGAATTAGAGACAGTGCCTCCTCCCGGGAAAATTGGCACGTGGCTGAAATGGGGTATTCCAACCCTGATTTTAGGGTTGGTTGTGTACGGATTTTTTACTGTTGAAACGGACGTTAGCATTGAAATGATTCAGCGCTGGTTTTTGATCAACGGCACACTTTCAGCTCTCGGAACTGCGATTGCATTTGGCCATCCAATAACAATTGCAACTGCATTCGTGGCAGCTCCCTTTACTTCTCTCAATCCTGCTGTTGCTGCAGGTTGGGTGGCAGGATTAGTTGAAGCATTTCTACGTAAACCTCAGGTACGGGATTTTGAAAGCCTTGCAGATGATATCACACATTTGAGAGGTTTTTGGCAAAATAATATCACCAGAATTTTACTCGTAGTCATGTTCGCAAATTTAGGCAGTGCAATCGGCACATTTGTGGGAGGATTTGCCATTGCGTCTCTCCTTTGATCGGGAAGCAGAGATATTCCATGTGCAGACACTCATGTAACAATTGGGTGAAAAATGCCTTCGGGAGTTGCCTCAAAGCACAATTCTCTTTGCAGGCAGTTTAAATGATCATCTGCGGAGTGTGTTACGAAAAGTATTTGTGTTGTTGTGTTTTTTCCAACCAGGTCAACTAGTTCTAAAACGCGGTTCCGGTTTGTACGATCCAATCCCTGGCAGGGCTCATCAAGAATGAGTAAAGGTGGAGATTTTATCATTGCTCTTGCAATTAAGATAAGTCGTTGCTGTCCATACGAAAGACGCGTGAAGTCAAGATCAGCAAGATTTGTAATTTCCAGCAGTTCCATCAAACTGGATGCCTTTTCTTTTTGTGTTACAGATGCTGGCTGATAATAACCGATTGAATCAAAAAATCCTGAAAGTACCACTTTCAACGCAGTAACAGGTTGCCGATAACGTACCTGAAACTCAGAGGAGACAAATCCTATTTTCTGCTTGATGTCCCAAATGCTTTCACCCGTACCACGACGACGCCCAAAAAGATAAATTTCATTTGCATAAGCCTGTAGATTGTCTCCGCAAATTAAACTGAGCAAGGTCGATTTACCGGATCCATTTGGACCCACAATTTTCCAGTTTTCCCCCTGTTCTACCGACCAGTAAAAATTTTTCAGCACCACTGTTTCACCATAGTGAACATTAACGTTCCTCATCCGGATAAGACTGTGCTTTCTATCTTTTTCAGGTACTGATTCAAAGAAGTCAGCTTGAATTAGGTTTTCATTTATTTCTGCAGAGTTTTCGTTTGTTTTTAAGTTAGTTTCTGTGTGCTCAGCGTTCTCATAAAGGCCCGCCATAACTTCGGTTAACAAAACTTGCGAGCGCACACCTTACGAAAACATCTCTCCCGATTTCAACCAATGACCATGTGTGATTTCTGCAACGACTTCGTAAAAACGGTGAGGGACTAACCCAACGACTAAACGGCGCGTAAAAG
>OFJD01000089.1_pt1 | contig 9076 bp, 8 predicted proteins | sample 1540201 | NCBI WGS metagenome assembly OFJD01 (sample SAMEA104347394, study PRJEB22522) | marine metagenome | biome: marine biome; feature: marine water body; material: seawater | collected 2015-09-01T00:00:00Z | depth 229 m
ATGTGAATAATGGGACAGGAAACATATCTCCAGGCACGCGCACTAAAACTGCTGGAAAACACCCAGCGTGTGAGTGAACTCCGCTTGCGTTTCAGCAATATGCCTCAAAATCCACTTCAGGAAATGTTCGCACTTGGCGACCGTGAACTGAGAATTTTCCTGAAAACAAGTCCTGAATCAGACTACGGCCATCGTAGAGAGTTGATGGACAGGCTTGAACGAATTCTTGAAGCCAGGATTTTGCTGGCAGAAAAAGATTTAAATGCAGGACAAGCCCTGCTGGCTACAATCGCTGCAACTTCCCCGTTTATAGGACTATTTGGAACAGTAATTGGTGTCATCAACACTTTCATGAGCATCGCGGAATTCAATTCAGTTGAACTGTCAGTTATCAGTCCCGGTATAGCAGAGGCACTTGTTGCGACTGCAGCCGGTCTGTTTGCTGCAATTCCTGCAACTTTAGGTTACAATTTGTTTCGTGCAACCATCCGTGGAATGACTGAGACAATGGATTATTTTGCTCTTCAACTACTGCACCACCTCCAAAAACGTTTGTTACCAAAAAAATGAGAAAATTTAGACATGCTAGAAGACTCCGCGGAGAACTTATGTCTGAAATCAATATTACCCCGTTTGTTGATGTTTTGCTGGTTCTCCTGATTTCCTTTCTCATTTCTGCACCGCTACTGACACAGGCCATTCAAATTCAGCTTCCTAAAGGTAAATTAAAAGAACGGGTACCTGTTTACAAAGAATCAATTCTTGCTGTTGTGAATAAAAAAAAGCAAATAGTAATCAGTGATCAAATCTACTCACTCAAAAGCCTGGCTAAATCTCTAACAAAAAATGCCAACGAATGGAAAAGGAACCAGCCTGTATATGTTCAAATGGATGAACAGGCTCCTTATGGAATTTTAATGGATTTGATGCTTTTGTTTAAAAATGCAGGCTTCCCCCAAGTTGGACTTGTTTTTAAAAAAGAATCCTAGGTCAAAGTTTTCCGGCAGGCTGAAATTATAAAAGTCTCCAACTAAAAGCTAAATGAAATTAATGATGGTTGCCGGAGAAGTCTCCGGAGATGCCCATGGTGCAGGTTTGATTCGCAGTTTGCGGAAAAACCATGACAGTGCTGATATTTTCGGTATTGGCGGTAAGCAGATGTTAAGAGAGGGGTTCCGTCCGTACTTCATGCTGGACTCCCTGCAAACACACGGTTTAGTAGAGGTGGTTCAGCATCTTCCAAGGCTTTATCAAACCCTCTGGAGAATGCGTCAAGCTTTAAAGGAAGAAAAACCGGATGCATTGATTTTAATCGATTATCCGGGATTCAATCTAAAACTTGCAGCTTATGCCAAAAAAACAGGTGTTCCGGTAATCTTTTTCAACAGTCCCCAAATTTGGGCCTGGCGAAAAGGCAGATTGAATACCATCAAACGTGTAGTGGACAAAATGATTGTCCTCTTTCCTTTTGAAGAAAAAATTTATCAGCAAGCCGGCGTCGATGTAAAATGGGTTGGACATCCTCTGCTGGATGAAATGCAGAGCGAATTCGATTCCGGTTCAATCCGCGAACAGTTCGGACTGCAGAACAACATCCCGCTTATAGCAATTGCGCCCGGAAGCCGGCCAAGTGAAATGAGGAGACACCTTCCTACCCTGCTTGAAGCACTTCCGCAAATTCAACAAAAAACCGGTGAGATTCAGTGCATCCTGCCTGTTGCAGAATCACTAGACTTAAAAGAAATCAGGAAACTGACAGACACATCATCCGTTCCAGTCACCCTGGTTCCGGAACAGTTTATTGAAACTATTCAGGCTTGTGATGCTGCAATAGTCGCATCCGGAACTGCTTCCCTGCAAACTGCACTTGCACTTAAACCATTCGTGATTGTTTATCAGGTTTCTCCGCTAACTTACCGGATTGCACGTTATCTGTCGGAAACTGAATATGTTGGCCTGGTTAATGTTTTGGCTGAAAAAGAAATTGTACCTGAATTACTGCAAAACAATTTCACAGTCAGTAACGTTACTGAGATTGCAGTTCGTCTCTTGCAGGATGAGGACTATCGTGCCACAATGATCAGCCAACTGAAATCAACGCGCACAAAATTGGGTGAAGCTGGAGCATATGACAAAGCTGGACGGTGCATTGAAAATGTTCTGAGTAGAGAACCAGCCATTTAAAAACTGCAAATCAAGAATCACTGAATTCTATGAAAACTGCTGAATTATCACTCGATACCCACAATATTGCCCACCACCTGACACAAACTTTGACTGGAGTTGAAGCAGTGAAACAACTGTTTGAAGGACAGATGGGCATTGATAAGACAGTAGTACGTCAGTTATTGAGCGCAGCACTGCACCGAGGCGGCGACTTTGCTGATATTCACTTTGAATACAGTACGCGAAACTCTGTGGTCATGGAGGATGGCATCATCAAAAACTCTGCAGTTGCAGTGGTGTCCGGAGTTGGAATTCGAGTGGTTCAGGGTGATCAAACCGGCTACGCATACAGTGAAGATTTTGACCTGAAACCAATGCTGCATGCAGCACGAACTGCCGCAGCCATTGCTTCCAGCGGTGAGGTTTCTCTGAGTGAAAGTTTTCGCTTCAATGAACTGGTTCCACGTGACTATTATCCGGTACTGGAAACTGTGACAGATTTAGAACTGGTGCAGAAAATAGACATGGTAAAACGTACTGAAGCTGTCTCCAGAGCCTATGATGAGAGAATAATTCGAGTGACTGTAGCCATGATGGATGCACTCAACCTGACACAGGTCGTAACGTCTGAGGGTTCAATTTTACGCGATACACGACCGATGTTTCGAATGAATGTTCATTGCGTTTCACAGGAAGCTGACAATATCCAAAACGGTTCTTCTGGAATCGGAGGACGAGTTGGCTTGGATTTTTTGAAGCAGAAAGACCATGCAGTGAATTTAGGAAAACAGGCTGCTTCAGAAGCAATTTTGCTTCTGGGCGCAAAACAGGCACCTTCCGGATTAATGCCTGTTATTTTAGGACCGGCACAATCCGGAATACTGCTGCATGAAGCAGTTGGGCATCCATTGGAGGCTGATTTCAATCGCAAAGGGACCTCTGCTTACAGCGGACGTATTGGTGAAAAAGTAGCTTCAGACTTGTGTTCGATCTATGACTGCGGGACTATTCCGCACGAACGAGGTGCAATAAACTTTGACGACGAAGGAGTTCCTTCTGCAGAAAATATATTGATCGAAAATGGAGTTTTGCGAAACTACATGCATGACAGGATCAGTGCCAGACACTTCCACACCAATCCTACCGGAAACGGACGGAGGGAATCATATGCGCATTATCCAATACCACGAATGACATCAACTTACTTGGCGAATGGGGAATCTGATCCGGAGGAAATAATCAGTTCTGTCAAAAAAGGGGTTTATTGTCAGGAATTTAGCGGTGGACAAGTGGATATTTCCAATGGTGATTTTGTATTCGTACCAACGGTAGCCTGGTTGGTGGAAGACGGTAAAAAAACCGTGCCGATAAAAAATTTCACCTTAATTGGAAATGGGCCGGATGCAATGTCAAAAGTAAGTATGGTCGGTAACGATTTTGCCATGAGTGAGGGAATCTGGACCTGTGGCAAGGAAGGACAGAGTGTTCCAGTGGGAGTTGGACTTCCAACAGTCCTGATTTCGGAAATGACTGTCGGTGGAATGTAGAGAACAAGAATCTAATATACGTCCGGCCCAAATACAAAATACGTTGGGTTTAACGTGATAGCATTCCTTTTGTTATCCCCGACTTGATCCGAACTCCATGAACCTGACTTTGTCGAAAACGAGCTTTGAAAGGCCCCCCTGGATTTCTGGTCTGCGCTTCGCCAGTTCAACTTCTTATTTCCAAGCCAAATTAGTTCTTATTCTTTCTTGAGTTTATCTGCAGTCAGGTTTGAAATTTCACAACTAAGTACTGCAAGCTCAAGACGATCTAAAATATGTTTATCAAGGAGTGGCTGATAATTTCCTTCAGTACCAGATCTGGAATTTGAAACTGAATTAGTCAGCTCGTTTTTTTCGACAAACAATTTTAGTTGTTTCGCTAAATGAGTGGTTTGTGATTTGATTTTCTTTAGTTGAGCAGATGCTTTTATCCAATCTTTAGAAAAACGGGCCATTTCAACCAGTTTATTAAAACTAAAGCTATCGTCAGTTTTAACGTGCTTGCCCCATAAATCAGCTAAACCCAGAGAGCCAGCCTTATCACTCATCCTGTCCATGAAGGACTGATTGTTTTTAAAAATATCAAACAGATCAATAGTGATGATCTTTTCCTCTCCTGCTCCCTTACTTATTGGGCGTTTCAATTCTTTAAGTCTCAACTCACGAATCTTAATATCCTTGAGAAATCTTTTACGGGCACTAGTCTGTAACTGATATTCATCTTCATCATCAAAATGTGATTTTTCCATTTTGTTAATGACACGCATTACCTCCTCCAATTTTAATTTGACTACCACTAAAGCTTTCTCTTCAGTTGCAATTTTTCCTACTGCCTGGTCTTTCTGCTGAACTTTCCTCTCTTCTTTCTTACTGATAATTGCTTTTTTGCGTAATGCAACTCTGACAGGAAAAGAAACCTCGGTGAATTTCCATGAGTTAAAAAAAACAATTTCAACATGTTCAAAGTCCGGCGAATTAAAAATGAATTCTTCAATATTGGCTTTAGCAAACTCGTCCTCAGCATGTGCATTTCGAAACTCCTGTATCTTTTTTGAAAGTTCACTTGTAGACATAAATGAAAGGAATTTCCGTTTAAAATCAAGGGCAACAAGACCATCAATTGTACGCTTTTCCATATCATCGATGATCATCACGTGAACCAGGCCCTTCATCAGACCGTCTAAAACTGCAATTCCAGTGATTTTTTCAATAGATGTACTGAGAATATAGCCAATTCCTTTGTAGTAAGGTTTTTCAACCTGAGAAATTTTCTGCTCAAGACGGTTTTCTAAATCCTCAAACTTTTGTATCAATTGCTGTTTGCCGCGCAAAACAGCATCAATCAAAGCCAACTTTACAAAAGCCTGGTTTTTTACCTGATCTTTACATTGTTGCTGCACTTCCTTGTAGCGCCCAATTAATTTTGTCAGCTTCACTGAATCACTTGAAGGCAATTTTTCCATCTGCAATTTTGGCGTGCCCGGAACACGGAAAATCAAACCGAGACTGCTCGCATCATGAGCTTTCCCTTTTGGAATATCTCCTGGAAAGCTTAAAATCCAGTGAAATTTTTTCTGCTTCTCTTCTGGATAATTCGTTTCATCAACTGCAACTGTTACACCTGAATCATGTAAGCGATCCACCAAAGTCTTCATGTAAATTTTACGCAGATCTTTTCTGAGAAGCAGCAGGATTAGTTTCTCTTTATTCCCGTTGCCTTCCTGATCCCGTTTGTATTGTGCTTGATCCGCCATATTTGCATTACTCATCATCCAGATGAAAATGAGTCATTGCCTCCTTGGTAAGAATTGCACGATCATCAAAAGTGGCTTTGAGTTTAGCAGAACTTACTTTCAGTTCCTTAAACTCTTCAGTACCTTCTTTAAGTTTTCCATCAGTGTCATAGTTGTCCAAAAATTTCATATACTGTGCAGCGGACTGTAAATCATTTAGGTAGATTTTAATCTGAAATAATAATACACATGTATGTAGAAGATGGAGGCCTTCCAGACTTTCAAAAATGGGTTCCAATGTATCAGCAGTTTTTTTCAAGTTTGCTTCAGCAGCATCCCTGTTCTTGGATTCCATCAACATTTCTGCTTGAATCATCAGCATTGAAGCTTTTTTACGGAGAGCTGCACCTTTCACGTTGTCATTTGAAGCAATGCTGGCCATTTGTTCAAAGGTTGTAATTGCCAAATCATATGAAAGAATCCCTTGCTGTATGTCTCGTTCTTCCCCGTAAAACGTTTCTCCTATGTCCTGTGCTTTTTTCAGCAATGGTGCAATTTTTTCTTCCCAGCCTTTGCTAAACTCCTCTACTGAAAATGTTGGCTCAGATGTCTTCTGACGTTTAAAATGTTCTTTGTCGTTACTGGAGAAACCGCATTTAGAGCAGGAAGCAACTTGAATGAGATTAAAATCACAAAATTTCAACTCACCTGCAGACCTGACAAAAGAAGATACACCAAAAATATTTGGATCAGTAATCATACTTTTGGAGTGCAGGACGTAGAATTTGACATTTGGATTATCGCAAACATAACAACCCAAAAAACTACCCAATAGTGAATCTTTCTCTGTATCAAAAAATCCGCCGTCTGAAACTACAGCATAATCTTCAGGATGCATAATCTGCATAATTCCATGATCTTCAAATAATCTTTGCTCAATACGTGCTCGTACCAAATAACTGCCTTCATCAAATTTAACCTGATGTTGTTTTTCCATTTTGCAGTCAAGAGGATCCCAGTGTTCTTCATTTCCTTTTAATGGAAGTTCAGAATGGACACTCTTAAGAACATAAAGCATTATTTTTACTTTTGGCATCAGGGCTTTTCCCAACCGAAATGTGACTCCAGTTTCATCAACTTTTATCAAACTCACTTTAGTCTTTAAACTCCCTGTTTCTATAATTGCTTGGGGCAAGTCCCTCTCCAGAAGTGCACGGGCGCTTTTCCATAGTTTGTTCAAAATTTCATTATTAAAACCTAACATTTTCCCTGTCAGGAGGAAAAAACCAATTTCTTTTTGAGATAAATCTGCATCTGCGACCATCAACTGTGCAAGATATTTAAGCATCAGGAAAGCTTGCTTTGGGTCTATATCGAGGGGGCCCAACTCTGGAGGAATGCCATTTTTAATGATAACCATCAATTTATCAATTTCATCTTTGTCATCCAAAAAATTGATGGCCTCCCGCAGAAAAACCATTTCAGACTGATCTGTATGACCATCAGCAACAACCATTCCTGCAATAGAGTTAGCAAACCACATTTTTTCTTCCGCTGACATTTCCTCTAAATTTGGTAACTGCATGCTTTTTTTCTATAAAATTAATTTACTGACTTCCATTTAAAAACCGTAGCTAAAGCCCACCAAATAACCAGTTGAACCAAGGCGTTGATCACCGGATCCGCTGCCGCTGGAACTGTCAATGGTCAATATTCCTGCCTCGGACCAAAAGTCATCTGATATTTCCATTCCGATTCTGAATTCAGAGACTAAAGAATTCCCCTGTTTTCGCTGACTTCCAAGACTGTACTCTGTATTTGCCAGCCCCATGCCGGCACTTATTTTCCATGATTCAGACAGCGAATGCTGAGTTTTTGCAATGACACCCAGATGCCTGGTGCTGGATTTTGCACTGCTTCCGCTTGAACCAAACATCCGAAAGGATTGTTCTGAAAGGAAACCTTTTACTCCCCAACCGTCATTGTACCACCACTCGCCCCAAAAAACACGATTGCTCAAGTTCAGCTGATTTCGGAACGCGCCGTAATGCGGTGTGCCGAGTATCAGCAAATCCAGGCCTGCCTGCCAGGTCGGTAATTTTCTGCCCACACCACCAAAAATTGTGGGAGTTTGAGAAGATTGTTCCTCATAAATAGTAGAGATTGATTCAGGTTCAGTTAATTTAGCGGGATCTGCAGCCTGACTATTGCTGGTCAAAAGAATCATCAAACCCGCATAAAACAATCCTGAGTAATATTGAACATTTTTAAAATTCATTTTTTCTTTACATCTAAGCCTCAGGATTCCAGGCCGGTTTGCGTTTGCTGAAAAAAGCATCGATCCCCTCTTTGATTGACTCAGATTCCCAGGCATTTGCCAGCTTTTCAATTGTAGCACTACGCACATCTGCCGGCTCTTTTCCCCGGACTTCTGCGATGAGTCGCTTTGTAGCCGAAACTGCTTCCGGAGCACAGCGCAGCAGTTCATTTATTTCTTTCTCAATGGCCTCATCCAGTTTATCAGCAGAAACAGCTTTGGAGATCAAACCCAAATTAACAGCTTCTTCTGCGGAAAATCGATGTGCGTTTAGCATAATACGCCTTGCATTTGACGGGCCTATACGGCGCAACACAAATGGTGAGATTGTGGCCGGAAGCAGTCCCAGCAAAACTTCAGTTAGTGAAAACAATGCTTCTTCTACTGCAATCGCAATGTCACAACAGGCAATCAAGCCCACTGCGCCTCCAAAAGATAAACCATTGATCCGTCCAATTAGTGGCTTGTTGAGTTGGTCCAGTTCTCCAAGCATTTCTGAGAGTTCCGTTGCCTCTGCTATCCTGTCCTCTCTTTTTTGTCCTGCGATTTCCTGCATCCAGCGCAGGTCAGCTCCGGCGCAAAAAGACTTTCCGGCACCAGTCAAAATCACTGCCCGGACTTCCGGTTTTGCATTTAAATCTGTTACTGCCTGCCGCAGTTCACGTATCATCTCCAGACTCATTGCATTGTGAACATCAGGACGATTCAAGGTCAAAGCGGCAATCTTGCGTTCGTCTATCTCTAAAATTAAGGTTTTATAATCCATTTTATTTTTGCTGAAATTACTTGAAACTGAAAAGTGGTATTATCCACTTTTCAGCAATAACGGCAAGTTTTTGCTGGAATCGGTTTTTAGAAAAAATTAACAGAGGAGTTGTACCACTTCCCTGCTCAGAAAGAACTGGGAGATGATCGAAAAAAGGTAAGTTTATTCTAAAGTTGGAGATGGTTTGGTCGGCTGCGAACCATATTTAGAGAGGTAGTTTGAAATGCTTTCCAGATTACTGGTGATGCTTGCTCCTGATCCTCCAAACGTCGTACTGGAATATGATGAGTTATCAAAGTCACAATCATCTGTTGGAACAAATGTAATATTGTCCTGAATAGATCTCCAGACATTATTAGTACTGTCATAGCTCTGTTTCTGTCGCTGAATTTTTGCAACTCCTGTTTTGCTGTTCCCGGGTCCAGCCCAGTTGCAGATCATCCGATCATTGTTCGTGGAACGATATCTTCCATTGTCCGGATGCGGATTAAAACCATAGAAAGTGTTTCCTGTATGATTATCGGCACTGTTGTAGACGGTCTTGATG
>OFJD01000100.1_pt1 | contig 8323 bp, 7 predicted proteins | sample 1540201 | NCBI WGS metagenome assembly OFJD01 (sample SAMEA104347394, study PRJEB22522) | marine metagenome | biome: marine biome; feature: marine water body; material: seawater | collected 2015-09-01T00:00:00Z | depth 229 m
ATTCAGAAGAGTCAGATTCTTCGGGGGAGCTCTTCCATTCGTCAAATTTACCTAAGGGTCTGGTGAATGTGAACTGAAAAGGTTCGGCCACCAGAGCATCCCAGGCGTCTCCGGTACTCCCGGAGCTCAGGGCAAATGGTAAAGCCACGATGAAAAAGGCAGTTCCAACCATCGCAAGTCCTAAACTAATGATGCGAATTGGAACATCAATTACCATTTCAAATGCTCCAGGGCGCTCTTCTGGAAGTGCACCTGAAACATTTCCTGCACATAATGCAAAAAACAGGCAAGCAATGGTTATTGTTTTAAAAATATTTGCACGGTTCATGGAATTTCACTATCAGAAGAATTTTTCTAAGTCAAAAAATAAATTCACCAATTACCGGCGCATGATCAGAAGGCCGGTCTTGTTCTCGTGCTCCTTTATCGATTATGCATGCTTGGCATGAGGATGTCAAAACAGAATTTCCCAGGATATAGTCAATTCGCATTCCTTCATCACGTTCAAAACCCAGGGTTCTAAAATCCCACCATGAAAATTGTCCGGGACGTGTATCAAATTTGCGAAAAAGGTCACTCAAGCCAAGATCTGTAAGTTTTGCCAGAAGTGCGTGTTCTTCCGGATGGAAGCTCACTTTGTTGAGCATAGCCTCCGGATTGGTGACATCTTCTGCTTTTGGAGCAATATTGAAGTCACCCATGATCGCAAAGGATCTGTCCGAATTATTTTCTGCTTGAATTTCCTGAATTAATTCTGCAAAAAAATTAAGCTTGTATTTAAATTTGTCTGATTCTGTAGTTTGTCCCTGTGGTACGTAAACATTGACTACCCTCACTCCAGAAACGGTCGCCGCAATCAGGCGGGCATTATCAGGGTCATAACCGTTGCGAAAACCAGTCTTGACATCCTCAATTGGATGTTTAGATAAAATGGCTACACCGTTATACGATTTTTGTCCGTAAAAGGCACATTCGTATCCGGACTGCCGAAGTTCCAAAACCGGGAACAATTGATCTTCAACTTTTGTTTCCTGGAGGCAGACGACATCCGGATTGTGCTCCTCAAGCCATTCTAAAATCAGTGGCAGACGTGTCCGGATAGAATTAACATTCCAGGTTGCAAGCTTCCACAAATTCTGGAAGGTTGAGGTATTAAGATAAATCCTGTCATCCGGCAGCAAACAGGCACTGTTGCTGTATTGAACTATTTCCGCTTCATCCAGTATTCCGTTCCAGTTTCGCTCAACACGGATGCTTCCACCGCGCCAAAAACGGTATATTGTCTCAATTAAATTTTCAGGTGTTTTGCCGGCTTGCCTAAGTTCTGAAAACTGAACGCCTCCATTGTGGAGTTTTTTCTTGATGTTTTCAGGAATCAGCGATCCGAAACCCTCCTGAGAATCCATTACTCCAGAGCTAGAGATTGAAGTAGAATTGCGTTCTCCTGAATTTGCAGACGGCGTTTTTTCATGTTTTTCTTGTTTGGACGGCTGCTTGCGTGTCTTTTTGTTGCAGTTTTTTGTTTAGGTGACATTTTGTATTCCTGTTATTTGAGATTAAATCATCTTGTTCTGATTGAAAATAATCGGTATGGTTTAAGTCTTGTACGTTCAAAAATAGCAAAATAATTTTGATAATGCGAGCTAAATATAAATCGAGAAAATCTTCCATTTAAGGAAATGAGATGAGCAGCAAAAAACAAAAAATAGAAAATCCCAAAAAAGAGACTGGACCGCAATTTCAGAAATTAATGGAAATGCCAGTTACTGCTCGACTCGTTTTAGGCGAATGCAATCTGGAAATTGAAGAAATACTCAGACTTGGACAAGGTTCCATGCTGGTGCTGGACACAAACATGAAGGAAAATTTGAAGCTTTATATCAATGATGAAGAAATTGCAAAAGCAAAATCTGTAACAATAGGTGATAATCTTGGTGCAAAAATAACAGAGATTTCTTCAACAGAAAAACGACTCAAAGATCTGACAGATCTGGAATAAAGGTGATGCTTCAGTGAAATTTCTTTTGATCCAATTACGAAGGATTGGTGATGTATTAATGACAACACCTTCAATCAGGCTGCTTCGTGAGTCTTTTCCTGAGGCACAGTTTACATTTTTGACAGAGCCTCCCTCTGATCAGGTTTTGAGGGAGAATCCTTATTTGGATGAAATTCTGCTTTTCCGAAAGACAGAAACTCTCCGGGAAACACTAAGATTTTTCCGGACTATCCGTCATCATCAGTTTGATACAGTGATTGATTTTTTCGGAAATCCAAGGAGTGCCTTAATTACCCGTTTTTCAGGAGCACCGATCCGGATTGGTTTTGGTTTTCGCGGAAGGAGCTTGGCCTATACCCATCCAGTCAAGATTTCAACAGAGACAACTTATGCTGCTCAGGATAAGGCTCAACTGCTGAAACCGCTTGGAATTTCTGCAGAAGATTTTGGACTGGATTTTTTTACAGCAGAAAAAGATCAGAATTATGCAGATGATCTTTTTGAGAAGATGGGTATAAAAAACACAGATTTTGTGGTTTCTTTGTCTCCGGTTTCACGTCAACCATACAAAGTTTGGCCTCCAGAAAGATTTGCTCTGATTGCCGACTGGCTGATAAAAACCTACAATGCAAAAGTATTGTTTCTGTTTGGTCCGGGAGAATTGCATTTTATTGATTCGGTTAGAAAAGCGATGACTCAGACGGCTCTTCCGGACTATGCTGTTCCAACGCTTACTGAGACTCTTGCCATTTTGAACAAAGTAGATTTGCATCTTGGCAATGACAATGGTCCAAGACACTTTGCCGTTGCAGGCGGAACGCCAACGGTGACAATTTTCGGCAGACCATGGGCCGCAAACTGGACTCCACCTCAACAAACACTGCACCGCACTCTGGAGTATGATCCAGGCTGCAAAAATAAATGCGTCTATCCAAAATGCAATTTGGAGTGTCTTGACGGTGTAACTGTTGAAGCAGTTCAGAATGAATTGGAGAATGTGATGAAAAATATCAGATAAAGGGGTTGAATGGTTTTCATGTTTGACACAGAGAAAATGCTGGAACAGCAGCTGAAAGAGGTTGAGCAGTGGCACAAAGAACTGCCTCAAGAAATTTCTTCTGAATCAGTTGATTTTCCGGCTTTGGTCTCAACACAGCACCAGGTCAATTTTGAGTTATGGCACCAGGAAGATCTAGCTCGTGATCCGGAGGTTTCGGATACTAAAATTGCTGCAGTCAAACGCGCGATTGATGTTTTGAATCAGCGCCGGAATGACCTGATCGAACAGCTGGACCAGTTTCTGGTGAATGTCATGGGCAGTAAAAAAGTGAAAAACAGCGCTGATTTGGAACTGAACAGTGAAACTCCAGGCAGCATAATTGACCGCCTTTCCATCAATGCACTTAAAATATTTCATATGGATGAAGAAATTCAGCGGGAGGATGCTGCAGAGAGTCATCGAATAAAATGTTCTGGTAAACTCTCTGTTCTGCAGGAACAGCGTCAAGATTTGGGGCAATGTCTCTTTAAACTGCTTGCTGATTTAAGTACAGGAAAAAAGCGGCTGAAAGTTTATCAGCAATTGAAAATGTATAACGATGAAAGTTTAAATCCCGTGCTTTATCAGAAAGTCGAATCAAAGTGAACAGTCACTAAAATGGGTCCAAAGGGAATTTTTCTTGCTTTCATAATTGTCTGTGCAATCTATTTATGGAGGAAGTACCGCAAAAAGGAGCCAACCAAATCATCCAGATGGGTGAATTGGGTGCTTGGAGGTATTGCGGTTTATTATGGAATATCTGCCGTAATCATGTTTTTAGACAAAGGCTAAGAAGGTAGATCAGGAAAAGATTAGCCGGCAACGCTGTATTTTTACTTAATTCTGAAAGTGGCCGGATGAATGATTGATTAAGTTGTGGAATAAAAATGGGTCTTGTATTGATTGGAATGCTGGTTGCCTCTACGGTTTTATTGGGGCTGTGGCAGAGGCGCATGGCAAAAAAGCGTTTCCTGGAAGCAAAGCGTAAACTCAGGGAACTTAACTCAATGCCTGAATCAGACACTAATTAGTGATAGTTTTGTAGGGGAGGAGAATTAGACAGCTATTTGTCTGCCTTGCTGCATGGCCTGTTCTACAAGAATTGCCACAGCTTTAGGCCGCGAAAGGTTCTTTTCAGAGGCAAAGCTGTCCAACTGCTTTAAACGGACTCAGGAAGTCCTAATAGAATTTTTTTGACAGGCTCGTTATATTCCTTTTTTCTTCCTGCCCCCTCCCGGAAGCCTCCTCTTGCCATAATAACCTACTTCAACTCGTTGGATTTAAAAAACTCAAGAAATTACTTATTCTGCCGATACTATTAGTACATCTTTCAAGATGTATGCAAGAGTTTCATGAAACAGGTTTCAAAACTGTTTTAATTATTGATTTTAACTAACTAAATCCGGGAGAACCAGATGAGTTCAAGCAAAAAAATTCTTTATCCTTTTCGTCAAATAGCCATTCGCACACGCTGTTTGCACCGCTTAAATCCTCAGGAACTCATGATCCGCCAAGGACAATGAATTCCAGGATTAACGGGAGGAAATGTCCTCCCGTAGTCCCTGTCATTTTCTTCAAACAGTCCTTTTTTCCTACCCTCCTTTTTATTATTTAATCTTCGTATTCTTTGCTAAAAAGCCAATTTTGTTCAGGTTCAGTCCGTAAATTTTGCCTCCCCCGCAAAAATGTGGAATGATAGATTGTGACAGTTGTAAACAAATCGGACCTGAAAAAAATTCGGCATAATGTACAAAATTCTGATTACCGGTTCAATCCACCAAATTGGTTTGGAAATCCTGCGTAAAGAAAAAGATATTGAAATCCAGTATGCTCCGGATCTTGCTTTTGCTGAAATATTTAAAATAATAGCACCGTTTCACTGTATTCTCAGCCGCTCGGAAACACCGGTAACCAGGGAATTGATTGACGAGGCGCCAAACCTGAAAGTTATTGCCCGTGCTGCAGTCGGAATAGGAAATATTGATGTAAATTATGCCACAGAAAAAGGGATTCTTGTCATCAATACACCAGGCAAAAACACAAATTCTGCTGCAGAACTTACGATAGGACTGCTTCTCTCTGCAATTAGAAAAATTATTCCTGCTCACAGCCACATGAGTAAGCTCAAGTGGGACCGACATATTTTTACTGGTATGGAACTGCTCGGAAAAACGATTGGAATAATCGGTCTAGGAAATGTCGGACATCGTGTAGCACGTTACGCAAAAGCCTTTGAAATGGAAGTGCTGGCTTATGATCCTTATATTGCCGAAGAAGTGTTTGAGCGTTATCATGCTGAAAAATGTACCCTGGAGGAACTGATTTCCTCTGCTGATATAATAACGCTGCATGTACCAAAAACGGAGGAAACTACAGGAATGATTGGTGCTGAAGAGTTCAGTCGAATGAAATCCGGAGTGGTGATTTTGAACACAGCTCGGGGCGGAATTATCCAAGAAAAGCCATTGTTGGAAGAATTAAAATCAGGCAGGGTTGCCGCAGCCGGAATTGATACATGGGAAGTGGAGCCTCCAAAACATAATCCTTTTCGAGATCTGCCCCAGGTGGTGATGTCTCCTCATGTTGGCGCCTCTACCACAGAGGCTCAAAAAAGAATTGCGGAATCAATTGCGACACAGACTCCACGGGCCCTCCGCGGAGAGGTAGTGGACTATCCTGTGAATATGCCGAGCGTTCAGGTTTTAAGCAGCGGTCCTGTATCTTCTTATACCTCGCTTGCAGAAAAACTGGGTGTGTTTTCTTCGCAATATATTGAATTTACTCCAACCAATTTAGAAATTATTTACCGCGGCAAATTAGCAAGGTATGATGGAACTCTCCTGAGACTCTGTTTTCTGAAGGGTTTGCTGCAGAGCAAGCAGGATTATGTGAGTTATGTTAACGCGGATCAGCAGGCTGAAAATGTCGGTCTGCATATCGTAGAAAAAGATGATCCTGGCTTTACCGATTATGAAAGCGCCCTGAAATGCACACTTTTCGCATCCGGCAGACAGTTTGCTATTGGCGGTGTTGTTTTTAGCGGGCCCCATCCGCGAATCAACTTGATCAATGGTTTTGTCTGCGAATTTGAGGTGGAAGGAACAATATTGGCAACCACTAATCAGGATCGACCTGGAATGGTGGGGGTACTGGGAACCTGTTTAGGCAAAAATGGCGTCAATATAGATCAGTTTCAACTGTCAAGAAATACCCGTGGCGGCGAAGCCCTGTCACTGATTCGAGTTGATGATGACCTGCCGGATTCAGTAGTTGAAGAAATCCGAAAGCAGGAAGGAATCACATCCGTTTGTAAAATCGTTTTGTAATGAATTCCAGGCAATTTTAATGCAGACGTCCTGTGGTGTCTGTCTGGAACTAATTTGAATTGAAAGAAAGAAAATGCGTTATCTAAAACCTTTGATGGATCAAAATTTTCTGGAATATGCCTCCTATGTGATTAAGGATCGCGCAATTCCAGATATTGTAGATGGTCTAAAACCGGTGCAGCGTAGAATTATGCACACAATGAAGGAGATGGATGATGGAAAATTCTGCAAGGTTGCAAATATTGTAGGCGATACGATGAAGCTGCATCCACACGGAGACGCATCCATTGGTTCAGCACTGGTCGTGATGGCTAACAAAGAATATTTTATTGAAAAACAGGGTAATTTTGGAAATTTACTGACTGGTGATCCTGCCTCTGCTCCAAGATACATTGAGGCCCGCCTTACTCCACTGGCCAAGGAAGCTCTCTTTAATTCTGAGTTGACTGAATATATTGACAGTTACGATGCAAGAAATAAGGAGCCTGTTGTACTGCCCTCTAAACTACCGGTATCTATTCTGTTTGGTGCAGAAGGAATTGCGGTGGGCATGTCTACTCGAATTTTACCGCATAATTTCAATGAAGTTATCAAAGCACAAATTGCTTTTCTGAAGAACCGGCCCTTCAAGCTGTTACCGGATTTTTTTAACGGGGGCCTGCTGGATGCCGGACAATATGAAGAAGGAAATGGTAAGGTTCGGGTTCGTGCCCGCATCGAAATTACTGATGAAAAAATCTTAACTGTACGAGAATTGCCGTTTGGAGTGACGACTGAATCTTTGATACAGTCCGTTCAGGATGCAGTGAACAAGGGAAAATTCAAATTATCCTCAATCAATGACTTTACTGCAGAAAAAGTTGAAATTGAATTGAAGGCAACAAGAGGAATGGATGCAGAAAAACTGCTGAAACTGCTCTTTGCCTTCACTCAGTGCGAAGTCTCCATTTCAGTCAATATGCTGCTTATTCAAGAGAATCATCCGGCTCAGCTGACTGTCAGTGAAGTACTGCGGTACAATACTTTAAGGCTGAAAGATTTGCTAAAGCAGGAATTGCTGCTGTCTCTTGAGCAGGCCAGACGGAAATGGCACCTCCGTAGAATGGAAATGTATTTCATTGGTGAGAAAATATATCAGAAACTGGAGGCTTGTGATTCTTACGAAGAAGCTCTTGAAGTTGTTGGAAAAGCTCTGCTTCAAATTGAATCAGTCCTGCACTATCCGATTGTGCAGGATGATATCGAAAAATTACTGTCACTGCAGATCAAACGTATTTCCCGCTACGATCAGAAGGAAAGCCAGAAGGAGCTTGATAAACTTACAGTTACAATCAGTTCATTGAATAAATCATTGCGGGATATTACAAGCTACACAATTACCTACCTGGAAAAAATCAAGGATAAATATGGACCGGATTATCCGCGACGTACCAGAATCAAAATATTTGACGAAATCCGTGTTCAGGATGTGGCAGAAAAACAAAAAGTTTGCTGGGACCGCAAAGAAGGTTTTCTGGGAATGAATGTAAAGTCCGGTACTACTTCGTTTTATTGTTCTGCCTACGACAAAATAGTGTTTATCCGCAAAGACGGTTCCTATCAGGTTATCCGTGTTCCGGAAAAACAATTTATAGGCAAGGATGTTATCTTCGTGGAGAAACTGAACGCCAAGACGGTTCACAATGTGATTTATTGGGAGGGTGCAAGTCGGGTATGTTATGCAAAACGATTCCGGGTTGAAAAGTTTATTCTTGACCGGGAATATAATTTGTTTCCCATAAAAAAGGGTGCAAAAATTTTACACTTGAGCCAGGGAGAAGGGATAATACTTGAAATTTTCTTCGTACCTGTACCCAGAATTAGAAAATCCAAAGACATTTATATTCTTGATGATTTGGCTATTAAAGGGATTCAGTCCAGGGGCAACAAGGTTTCCAGTAAATCGGTACAGAGCATGAA
>OFJD01000107.1_pt1 | contig 8140 bp, 10 predicted proteins | sample 1540201 | NCBI WGS metagenome assembly OFJD01 (sample SAMEA104347394, study PRJEB22522) | marine metagenome | biome: marine biome; feature: marine water body; material: seawater | collected 2015-09-01T00:00:00Z | depth 229 m
CCTACTTTTTACACTTCTGTTCGTCGGCCCCCTAGAATTACTCCTCTCTATTCGTCGGCAGCGTCAGCTGTCTATAAGAGACAGATGTGAATCAGTCGTATTTTCTAGGTCGTGGAGCAATGCGCGAAGTGTCCACTGCCTCATAAGAAATCTCCGTCCCTCCGTTCTGATAAGTCGCAATGGTGCTTTTGAGCCATTTTACATTATTTTCGGCAAAGCGTTTCATATAAGTCAAGTGTTCAGGATTAAAGCCTTCTTCATTGACTTTTCCGGCGTCTTTCTGTTTTTCATATTCCAGATAAGATTCTGGTCGGAAATCGCTCGGCTGATTGAGGTCAAATTCCGGTTTGTAATGTGAACCCCGGAATTCGTCTCTTAACAACGCACCCTTGGTGATAATTTTGGAAAGCTGAATCATGTTCCAGAGTTGGTTTATGAAACTTGGAACCGGATTTGACCAATCTGTTGTATCAACACAGTTTACGTTCTTCCAACGCTCTTCAAATTCGTCAATTTTTTCGAGCGTTGCCTGCAACTTAGAATTTTCTCGGACAATCAAAACATTGGAAATCATTTCCTCTGCCATTTCTCTGTGCAGTGCATAAGGGTTTTCATTTCCGGACATTTTCTTAATTTCCGCATATTTTTCCTGCCATTGTTTAGTTGCCTCCGTAAACAATTTTTCAGGAACATCATCAGCCGCTTCCGGGACATTTTTGACATAATTGAGCACGCCCGGACTCATCATCAAACCGGTGTAAATGCAACTCAACAAAGAATTTGCTCCCAGGCGGTTTCCGCCGTGATACTGATAATCCGCTTCTCCCGCCGCATAAAGCCCGGTGATTGAAGTCATTTGATTTTGTGGCGATTGGTGGTCGATTAAACCTTCCTCAGTTCTCGTGTAATCAGTCCAGATTCCGCCCATTGAATAATGCACTGCCGGAAAAATTTCCATCGGCTCTTCACGGGGATCAACACCGGTGAACTTTTCGTAAATCTCAAGAATCCCACCCAGACGATGATCAAGAAATTCACGCGTGAGATGAGTCAAATCCAGATAGACTTTCATTTCTCCGTGAACGCCTAATTTATCGTTCACGCAAATATCGTAAATTTCACGCGCTCCAACGTCTCTCGGCACCAAATTTCCAAAAAGCGGATAGCGCTCTTCAAGAAAATAAAAACGTTCTTTTTCCGGAATTTCTTTGGGCTTACGTGAATCCCCGGCTTTTCGCGGAACCCAGACTCTGCCGCCTTCTCCGCGTGCGGATTCACTCATCAAACGTAATTTATCACGACCGGGAATGGCTGATGGATGAATTTGGATAAATTCACCGTTCCCATATTTTGCGCCTTGTAAATATGCAGAAGTAACTGCAGTTCCTGTGCAAACCATGGAATTGGTGGAACGTCCGTAAACCAGTCCCGGACCTCCGGTGGCTAAAATAACGGCATCGCCTTTTTCTGTGCTAATTTCGCCTGAACGCAAATTGTGGATGACCGCACCAACGCAGCGTCCGTCATCGTTTAGTACAGCGCCGAGATATTCATGCCACTCCATTTTTTCGACCAGGCCCTGTACTTCGTAATGGCGTACCTGTTCGTCGAGTGCATACAAAAGCTGCTGGCCTGTAGTTGCACCGGCGAATGCAGTGCGGTGATAGAGCGTTCCTCCAAATCTACGAAAATCAAGATTGCCTTCAGGAGTTCGGTTGAAAGTTACTCCGAGCCTGTCCATCAGGTTGATGATATACGGTGCATGATGGCACATATCTTTGCAAAGCGGCTGGTGTGCTAAAAAATCACCGCCCTTCACGGTATCATAAAAATGAATGTCCGGAGAATCTCCCTCGCCTTTGATATTGACTGCCCCGTTGATGCCTCCCTGGGCACAAACTGAATGCGAGCGTTTTACCGGTAGAAACGAAACCAGCAAAACTGACATGCCCAGTTCAGCCATTTTCATGGTTGCGGCCAATCCGGCTAAACCTCCTCCAATTACAATTACTCGTTGTTTGCTCATCTGAAAAGATCTGTTTACCAAATTGCAGACAGTGCATACAGGGCACTTGCCGATAAAATAAAGAAAAGAAGAATGCTAAAAATACGAACCCGTATTTGGGATTTTGGAGTGAGAGCGATACCCCAGGTCATGCAAAAGGTGTTGAAGCCGTTTGCAAAATGAAAGACTGCTCCCAGGACACCAAGCAGGTAAACCGTCTTGGTTAGTATACCCGATTCAGGATCACTAAATCCGCTGGAAAGATGCTCAAAATGGGTCCCCCAGGTCCCGGATATCCAAGGCCCAAACTGGGTGTTCCAAACATGTGCGAGAATGAAAAGTAGTACGCCGATGCCGCTGATTCGCTGCAGCCAATACAACTGGTGTGAAAAATATGTGTAAGAAGGTTGTACTGTGGATTCAAAAATCAGGCGAACACCAAGGAAGGCATGAAAGAAGAGCGGAATATAAACAACTATGACAAGGGTCCAAATCGCCAAGGGACTGTCATAGAAACTGTTGACTTCAGCGTTGTATGTTTCTGCTCCTGAATGCAGATACAATTGCAGGTAGAGATGATACACCAAAAACAGGCCCACCGGCACAATACCAGTCAAACTATGGATGCGCCGTGTAAGAAAATGTGAGTCCATATATCATCCCTTGGAATTAAAAACGTTAAATAAACTCTGGAAAAACTCAGGGTTTACTTTATCACGAAGGGGAGCCAATTAGAAAGTGGTTTTTTCTAATTGGCAAAGAGAGAGGAACAGCTTAACGCAATTTTAAAAGCGTAAGTTTAGTTCAGCTTGTTGCTGTTTTTGCCATGGAAATGGCAAGGCGTGACTTATAACGAGCGCCGGTACGTTTGTGCAGGATTCCTTTAGTGACAGCTTTATCGATATTTTTTTGAACTCCAGAATAAGCTTCACGTGCCTGATCCATATTTTCTCCATCCAGTATCAGACGGAATTTTTTGATGACTGTACGCAGATCTGCCCGCTGAGAACGCTTTTGTGCAGTACGTTTTATTGTTTGTCGAACACGCTTAAGCGCTGACTTGTGATGAGCCATAAGTGTTTTTCTTTTTTCTTAAAAAGCGTTGATAAAATGATCAATGTTCGGCGGTTTTCCATCCGCCAGTTGTACAGCAATCACGTCAAAACGCGGTTGCAGGTACGTTAGATGCTTCCGGCTGAGATAAAGTTCACCCAGTTGGCGCAACTTTCCAATCTTTTTCGCAGTTACCGATAAAGACGGATGTGGTCCACTGCTGCCCCTGCGGGTTTTTACTTCACAAAATATAAGGAACTCCCCGTAAGCTGCAATAATGTCAAGTTCACCAAGTCTGGAACGGTGATTCCGTTCAATAATGCGATATCCTTGCTCTTGCAAAAAATTACAGGCAATTTGCTCTCCTGCTGCTCCAGTCTGCTGTCGTGCCTTGGTCACAGCAAATTCAATTGAGCAGTAGACGATCTGTCCAGCTTTGACAGGGATTTGAGCCTGAAAGATCGTCTATGTAAGGGCGACAATCCATATTTCTCAATGGCTGCCCTATGTTGTTTTGTCGGATATCCTTTGTGACCTTCAAAGCCCCATTCCGGATAACCTATTGCATTTTCGACCATTACTCGGTCCCGTGTCACTTTGGCCAAAATTGAAGCTGCAGCAATGCTTTTGGAACGAGCATCTCCCTTAACTACTGCTTCACCCCGGATTGTAGTTTGCGGGAACCTGTTTCCGTCAACAAGAGCATAATCCGGAGCAGGTTCTATTTCAGTCAGGCAGCGTAACATTCCATGAAGCGTAGCCTGTAAAATATTCAGCCTGTCAATTTCTTCTGCAGAAATTGAGACGATTTTAAATGCCAGAGCCTCAGAACAAATAACTTCAAATAACTGTTCCCGTTTTGTTGAAGAAAGCTTTTTAGAATCGTTCAGCGGATGCTCGGCATTCCAATCTTTTCCTAAAATAACTGCTGCAACCATCACTGGTCCGGCCAGTGGGCCTCGTCCTGCTTCATCTACACCAGCAACTTGCTGAAAACCACGGCCTTGAGCCGCTGTTTCAAGTTCAAGTGTTGGACTGAAGTTATGCTGATGGCCGTGCCGTGATGCGTTCTTTGATCCGGGCTGCTTTTCCACGACGTGCTCTCAGGTAATAAAGTTTTGCCTGGCGCACTTTCCCGACTTTAATGACATCAATACTATCAATCCGGGGAGAGTGCAGCGGAAAAATTCGTTCAACACCATACCCCTGGGTTACTTTTCGTACAGTGAAAGTGGCTTTGTTGTTACGTGCACTGCAGTGCTTGCCAATGATGACACCCTCAAATGCCTGTATGCGTTCTTTGTTTCCTTCAGTAATTCGGTAATTAACCCGGACGCTGGATCCGACTCTTAGCTCAGGCAACCCGCTGCGTAATTGCGATTGCTCAATCTTTTCCATTACAGTAGACATTTTTTCTCGTTTGCTAAGGTGAATAATTAGTTGTCTGTATTATTTAATTTTAACTTTTAGTTTTGCATTGAAGCAAGTCCGGACGGTGATTTTTTGTCCGTTCTAAAGCTTGTTCTTCACGCCACTGGGCGATAATTTTATGGTTTCCTGACTTTAATTCTTCCGGAACTTCCATACCCTCAAAACTTGCAGGTCGTGTGTATTGCGGAAATTCCAGCATGGGCTGGGTGAAAGATTCATGTACAGCTGATTCTTGGTTACCAAGAACGTCGGGTACAAGTCGACTGATGGTTTCAATCATTGTCATAGTAATGACCTCACCTCCCATACAGATGAAATCTCCCCCCGAAATTTCCTCATCCACCAAACTGCGTAACCGTTCGTCGAATCCTTCGTAACGGCCGCAGATCAGTGTCAAGACTGCTTTTTTCCTACTTAACTCTCTTGCTTTTTCCTGTGAAAAAGGTCGTCCCTGCGGAGTCACTAAAATTGTGTGAGTTTCCCGGCCACTGCTGCGGTGAAACTCTTTTTGCTCCTTAAGTGTCTGAGCAATCGGCTCAATCCGCAAGACCATTCCCGGTCCGCCTCCGTAAGGTGTATCATCTACCTGTAGATGTTTCCCGTGTCCGTGCTTGCGAAAATTAACCAGACTTACATTCAGGTACTGCTTCTCAATTGCCCGTTTAATCAGGCTTTCTTCCAGAAAAGAAGTAAAAATATCCGGAAATAATGTTAAAACTTCAAAGCGTAACATTACTCTCCGGTGCTGTTTCTTCAATCAATCCAGGTAACGGGTCAATTCTCATCCGCCGGGACTCAACATCCAGTTCAAGTACTACATGCGGAACATCCGGAATCATGAAACTGCTTTTACCGTTACGCACCTCATAAACGTTGTTTGCTCCGGTTTCCAGAACATCTGAAATTTCTCCCAAAAAACGTCCGTTTTTATCTTCTACACTGCAACCTATAAGCTGATGCACGAAGACTTCGCTGGATTCCAAAGGCCTTAACTGATCATCCGGCAATAATAAGCGGCAGCTTTTAAGCTTTTCAGCAGCAGTACGGGAATCAATTTCTTCAAAGAGAACGATCCAGCCACTTTTTGTCGGTCGAATCTGCAGAACTTTTAAGCTTTGTAACTCTCTTTCCGATTCTAAAAAGAAAAGCTCTACATTCAGATAATAATCAGGAGTATCTGTAAAGTATTTTACTCGAACTGCTCCTTTGATCCCGTGAGCACCAACAATTGTGGCAACCCAAGTCAGCTCATCATAATCATTAAAAACACTCATCGCGGTACTTATCGAAAAAAACGATTAACCCCGAAAGCTTATCAGACTTTGATTTTTGCCTGCTTCATCAATTTGCTGACTCGTTCCGTCGGTTGTGCACCCACGGAAAGCCAGTGGTTGACTCGCTCTTCATCAATTCCAAAGCGGTTTTCTGAGACCATTGGATTGTAAAATCCAATGTGTTCAAGATAACGACCGTCGCGTTTACAACGTTGATCTGCAACTACAACACGGTAGTAAGGTTTCTTTTTTGTACCACCCCTGGCGAGACGTATTTTAACCATAATAATAAGTTTTCAGTTTTCAGTTTTCAGTTTGATCTGCCGGTGCCCTGAATCCAGCACCCGGACCCTTCAATTAGGCATCATATCCTGCATCATGCGCATGGCTTTGCCCGGATTGGAAACTTTTGTGAGCTTTTGCATCATTTTACGCATTTGGATAAATTGCTTAAGCAGTCTATTTATTTCGCTGACGGTTGTGCCGCTGCCTTTTGCGATCCTTATTCTTCGCGAGCCATTCATCAGTTTGTGGTTATTTCTTTCTTTAATAGTCATCGATGAAATGATGGCATCAATATGAATCAGTTTTTTGTCGTCAATATTTGCATCGTTAACAGAAGAAGCATTCATGCCGGGCAGCATTCCAATTACGTCTTTTATTGATCCCATTTTTCGCATCGAACGCAACTGATTTCTAAAATCCTCAAGCGTAAATTCGTTGCGCCTCAGCTTTTTCTGTATCTGCAGGGCTTCACGTTCACTGAAAGAGTCTTCAACCTTTTCGATCAGTGAGAGCATATCGCCCATGCCTAAAATTCTGGAAGCAATTCTTTCTGGATGGAATGCTTCCAAATTTTCGAGTTTTTCGCCTACCGCAATAAACTTAATCGGTTTTTGCGTAATGGCCCGGATAGAAAGTGCTGCGCCACCGCGGGCGTCTCCATCCATTTTCGTCAACATCACACCCGTAATGTCAAGCAAATCATTGAAGCCTTTTGCCACACTGACTGCTTCCTGACCTGTCATTGCATCAGCGACAAAAAGAATTTCATGAGGCATGACGGAATCTTTGATCCGACTCAATTCCTCCATCAATTCCTGGTCTATGTGCAACCGTCCTGCAGTGTCGATAAAGACGGCATCGGCTTCTTCCTGCTTTGCAGCCTCGAGTCCATTCTGGACTATATCCAGTGGATTTTGATCTGTACGGGAAGGGTAGCATGAAATTCCCAATGTGTCCGCCAAGACTTGCAGTTGCTGGATAGCAGCCGGTCGGTAGATATCAGCGGGAATTAAATAAGGGCGCTTCCCTTCAGTTTTGTAAAGTCGTGCTAACTTTCCTGCGGATGAGGTTTTACCTGATCCCTGGAGGCCAACCAGCATTGTGACCAATGGAGCAGTTTCCGGTTCGGTTAATCCAGAATTAGCTCCGCCCATCATCTCTGTCAGTTCCTCGTTGACAATTTTAATGAACTGCTGACCCGGAGTAAGACTGCCCTGTACCTCTTCACCAACCGCTCTGTACTTAACTGAGCGTAAAAAAGCCTTAACAACTCTAAAATTAACATCCGCCTCCAAAAGGGCCATTTTGACCTCATTTAGAGTTTTACTCACATTTTCTTCCGTCAAACGACCCCGTCCACGTACCTTACGTAACGAACCGCTTAATTTGTCTGACAGGGTCTCAAACATAGGCTTATTGAAAAGTGATTAACACAATATTAGATCAAATTAATGGTGTTTTTGTCAAGCTGTTTTGCAGTTTATGCTTGGGGATCAACAAATATACTGTCCGGGCTGGCGCAAGGAATTCCTTTTTTTACTCAACTTTCTGCTTCTATTGCCTGCAAATAAATGATATAAGTTTAGTATATCAAACTGGCAGCAATTTTATTTGTGGCAGTTATTTGCTTTTTTAGAAGTTTGGATGAATTGTTTTATTCCCAAAAATCGGTACGGATTTTCTTTTTCTTGTGACGGGGCCGTTTAAGCTTTCGTTCCGATGATTCCGGAGGTGTGTCCGTGGATTGTTTTTCAGGATCCGAATTCTCGGAGGGAGGTTGGTAAGCTGTTTCCAAAAAAGTTGGGCCAGTCCCTGCGTTGCGGGTTTCAGACATGGAGAGATCGTAACGTGGAATGACGGTTTGAAATTGTGTGCTGTGTGTCGCAGCAGCAGGAGTGACCTTGTCAAGGTTCCCGTCAACATAAGTGGGATAAAAATTGGTGGTACCTTTCAAGCGCTTCCAGCTCGCCTTGCGGCGTTTATCTTCTTCACTCATGACTTGGATTTCGTTCTGGTGGTATTCTCAGTATTTTAATGAAAGATTGAAATGTTGTCAATACCCTTATAAACTAATTAGAGCAAAATTCAAACC
>OFJD01000118.1_pt1 | contig 7578 bp, 5 predicted proteins | sample 1540201 | NCBI WGS metagenome assembly OFJD01 (sample SAMEA104347394, study PRJEB22522) | marine metagenome | biome: marine biome; feature: marine water body; material: seawater | collected 2015-09-01T00:00:00Z | depth 229 m
TCTCTTTTGGTCGGCGGCGTCGGCTGTGTTTCCGCGCCAGGTCTATAATTTACCACACGTATTTCAGCGTTTCTTAAAGTCTTAACAAAATACATTTTATATTTTTTGCAAATAATTACTGAAGAGCATCAGCCATTCTGTAAATTCGAGGCTTTCCGGTCGGCGGAGACCATACTTTTCACGAAGTGAATTTTCACAGTTTTGAAACCATTCCGGGAAATGCCGGCGAATCCCATTCAGCAAGGTTTTACGGCGCTGCTGAAACAGAAGATGACTCCACTTGAGAAACTGTTTTTCTTCTTCGTGTGTGAGACTGGAACTATGAGGTATAAGTTGGATTATTGCCGAATCAACTTTTGGTGCAGGACGAAAAGAGTCTGGAGAAATGATTTTTATAATATTCCTTTCAAAACCGAGGGCTCCAACAAGAGACAATGGCCCATAAGTTTTTCCGGAGTCAGGTGATGCACAAATCCTTTTTGCTACCTCCAACTGTACCATTATTGTCAGTGAATGCCATGCTTTTCGAACGAAGAGCATCCGTAATAATAATGGAGTGGCAATATTGTATGGTAAATTTGCGACTACTTTTGCAGGTGCACTAACTATTTTAGCCAAATCTTCAGGAGATACTTTCATTATATCCTGATAAATTAAAGTAAATCTTGCTTCGTGTTCAAATTGTTTTCTTAATTTTTCACACAATGCAGGATCAACTTCGATTGCAGTGACTTGAGCACCTCTTTCCAGCAATGAACGTGTCAGCATTCCACGGCCGGGACCAATTTCCAGGATCGAATCTCCATTGTGAACATCTGCAGCCTCTACTATCGTCTCTGCTACGTTATTGTGGATAAGAAAATTTTGGCCCCATTTTTTTTTGGTCATTTGATGTGAATTGATTGAGCTTTGATATAAGCAGGAATAATGTTGCCGGTCTTGTAAATTAAGTGGATTACCTTTTAATCCTGGAGTTGTTTCATTCAAATTATTTAACTGTATTTTAAAAGAGCTGCCAAATAAAAGCAAATTTCAGTTTAATAATCAATTTTTTTTAAATAAAGCTTGACTTGATAGTACAACTGAAATAGTCTCAACGTGACAATTTAGAATTCAATAATTTATTAATCTCCGATTCGCCAAAACCTAACGTGGTAGCCACGGTTTGGCGAACGATAGGGTAGGTTGGGAAACTGATCTGCCTCCCGGCTTTGGAAAGGAGAACCTCCATGATTGACCTTCACGGTCGCAATATTAATAAACTTCGTATTTCTCTCACAGAGGTCTGCAACATGGCCTGTACTTACTGTGTCACCAGCCTGAGTGATCACAGGCGTATACCTGATGAGTTGAGTACAGATCAAATGTTGAGACTTGTCCGGATGCTTAAAGAACATGCCGGAATTGAAAAGGTGCGTCTGACTGGCGGCGAGCCTCTTCTTTATCCAAACTTGATTCCAGTGATTTCTGGTATTCGTGAAATGGGTATTGGCAACATCGGGATGACCACAAATGGTCAATTGCTGGCCAAAAAAGTTAAAGCTCTTGTTGAAGCAGGTCTCCAAAACGTTAACCTGAGTCTTGATTCCCTTGAGCCGGAAAAATTTAAACGTTTAGGTCGAGTTGGAAAACTACATAAAACACTGGAAGGAATTGAAGAATGTATGAAAATTGGACTGCGCGTCAAGGTCAACATGGTAGTAGTCAAGGGTGAAAATGAAGATGAAATCGTTAAAATGCTTGAATATGGTGTTAGACTGGGAGTTGAAATACGCTACCTCGAGTTGATGGCGATGGGACCGCTTTATAAAAAAGATGATTTTAAATTAGTGACAATGCATGAAATTCTGGAGCGAATTTCTACACGTTATACTGTGCAGCCTGTTTCAGCAGAAGTTGACTCAACTTCACTTCGTTATTGGGTCCCCGGTGGGTATTTTGGAATTATTCCAAACAACAGCGCACCTTTTTGTTCCACTTGTTCCCGTTTACGCCTGACTTCCAACGGCCAAATCATCGGTTGCTTGAGTAATCCTGCACCGCTCTCAATTCGTCATTTATTGGATCATCCAGATCCGCAAGAACCTCTCCAAAAGCTTGTCCAAAAATCGATTTCCTACAAACAAGATGCAGCATTCACGGGTTCTGCTCTTGTCATGTCTCGTATCGGCGGTTAATCTGCGATATTTCCCAGTGGAGTAACACTTGCATTTTTTTTATGATAGGTTTCCTGTAAAAATTTTGTAATACTTAGAGCAAGTATAGTTGCAATTCGCTAAGTTTTGATCCACATAATCATCTGAGACTTTCCCTATGCGTACATTTTTTCTGCAAACCACTGTGGTCATTCTGGCCATTAATGTGGTTTCGTTTTTTTATCTTCCTGAAGTTCTCTGGTCGATGGTTATTTTCGGGCCGCTAATTTTGCTCGGCCTGCATGACATAACTCAAAAATCCCACTCTATTCTGCGAAATTTTCCTGTGTTGGGACACATGCGTTTTTTACTGGAAGAGATTCGTCCGGAAATGTACCAGTATTTTGTGGAATCCGATACAAGCGGACGTCCTTTTAGTCGAGAACAGCGAAGCGTCGTTTACGCACGAGCAAAAAACACGCGCGATACAATTCCTTTTGGAACAGTCGAAAATGTATATGAAACCGGCTACGAATGGGTCAACCACTCTCTCAGTCCAAAAAAAATGGGGCATGCGGATGTGCGAGTCATGATTGGAGGCCCAGACTGCAAGCAACCATATTCGGCCAGCCTCCTCAATATATCAGCAATGAGCTTTGGTGCACTTAGCAAAAACGCTGTGATTGCACTCAATCAAGGAGCTAAGATCGGCGGTTTTGCACACAACACGGGAGAAGGAGGAATCAGCCCACATCATCTAATGGGTGGTGATTTGATTTGGCAGGTTGGAACCGGATATTTCGGTTGCCGTGACAAAGATGGCAAATTTTGTCCGGATACTTTTAGTGGAAATGCGCAGAAAGAACAAGTTAAGATGATCGAAATTAAGTTGTCGCAAGGCGCAAAACCAGGACATGGTGGTATCCTGCCTGCTGCCAAACTGACTCAGGAAATTGCTAAAATTCGGGATGTGCCGATGGGGAAGGATGTGGATTCTCCTCCCGGACACAATGCCTTCACAAATCCTCTTGAATTTATAGATTTCGTTACCCAACTCCGGGAATTATCCGGAGGCAAACCAATCGGTTTTAAGTTGTGTGTGGGAAAACGCAGGGAGTTTATTGCCATATGCAAAGCCATGCACGAAACAGGAATTGCCCCGGACTTTATCTCAGTTGATGGTGGTGAAGGCGGGACTGGTGCGGCTCCGATGGAATTTTCTAATCATATCGGAACTCCGCTTGTTGAAGGCTTGATTTTTGTGCATAACGTTTTGGTTGGCTTTGATTTACGTAAAAAGGTTAAAATTATCAGCAGTGGAAAAATGACCTCCGGATTTGGACTGGTCAAGCGACTTGCTTTAGGTGCAGATCTTTGTAACTCAGCCAGAGCAATGATGATGGCGTTGGGCTGTATTCAGGCCCGTAAGTGTAACTCAAACCTTTGTCCGGTTGGTGTGACAACACAAAATCCCAGCCTGGTTGGTGCACTTGTTCCGGAAGAAAAAAGTCAGCGTGTCAATAATTATCATCGCAATACTGTGGATAGTGCCTGTCAAATCATGGGCGCAATGGGTCTGGAAAAAGCAGAAGAATTAAGACCATGGCACTTGATGCGCAGAATCGAGGCCTATGAAATCAGGAATTTTTCTGAAATATACGAATACATCGAGACTGGCTCACTGCTCCAGGACACCAAGCCTGAAAGCTATGCACGTGCTTGTGATGCAGCACGTTCTGATAGTTTTACTGCAACAAATTAAGGAATGTGCACCCACTGAAAACTGTGAAATGCATTCCTGGAATAGATAACTGATAACCAAAAAAATTATGAAAGCATCTGATTTATTTGTAAAAGCGCTTGAAGAAGAGGGGGTGGAATATATTTTCGGCATTCCAGGTGAAGAGAATCTGGATTTGCTTAATTCACTCAAAGACTCGTCAATCAAGCTGATCCTGACTCGACACGAACAAGCAGCCGGTTTCATGGCAGCCACTTACGGAAGGCTCACCGGCAAGTCAGGAGTCGCCCTGTCAACTCTTGGACCGGGAGCCACGAATCTTGTGACTGCAGCAGCATATTCTCAGCTTGCAGCTATGCCGATGGTGATGATTACAGGACAAAAACCTGTCAAACACAGCAAGCAGGGTAAGTTCCAGATTATTGATGTAGTCGAAATGATGCGCCCATTGACTAAATATACACATTCGATTGTGAGTGGAAACAATATTCCTTCTATGATTAGGGAAGCATTCAGGATCTCCCAGGAAGAACGTCCTGGAGCAGCACATTTAGAGTTGCCGGAAGATGTTGCCGGAAAGGAAGCTGAAGTCCAGCCACTACCGTGCAGCCGTGCTCGTCGACCAGTAGCAGAAGGAAAAGCTATCAAGCAGGCAGTGGAAATGATTGAAAAAGCAAAAAATCCGCTGCTTTTGATTGGAGCTGGTTCCAACCGGAAAATGCCGGCAAGAATGTTACGGGCTTTTGTGGATAAAACCCAAATGCCTTTTATCAGTACACAGATGGGAAAGGGTGTATTAGACGAACGTGATCCCTTATTTTTGGGAAACGCAGCACTGTCCGCTAATGACTTTTTGCACCGTGCCATAGCGAAAGCGGATTTGATTATAAACGTGGGACACGACGATATTGAAAAACCCCCTTTTATCATGGAACAGGATTCATTTCAGGTTATTCACATTAATTTTTTAACAGCAGAAGTAGATCCGGTTTATTTCCCTCAGCTGGAAGTTATAGGTGATATTGCAAACAGCATCTGGCAAATCAATGAGCGAATCATGCCGCAGGGTTCTTGGGATTTTTCTTATTCATTAAAGGTCAAAAAAGCTGTGGATGCACACCTCCTTGAAGGTGCAGATGATCCGCGGTTCCCCATGCTGCCTCAACGTTTCGTTGCAGATGTACGTGAAGCGATGCCCTCCAACGGAATCATTGCACTGGACAATGGTGTTTACAAAATTTGGTTTGCGCGTAATTACAAAGCTCATGAAGCAAACACCGTTTTGCTCGACAACGCATTGGCCACAATGGGTGCCGGATTACCCTCTGCAATGGGTGCGCACATGGTTTTTCCAAAACGCAAAGTGATGGCGATTTGCGGAGATGGTGGTTTCATGATGAATGCCCAGGAACTGGAAACGGCGGTGCGTCTCAAAATGAATTTGATTTGCCTGATTTTACTGGATAACTCTTATGGAATGATTCGCTGGAAGCAGGCAAATTTGGGATTTGAAGATTTTGGTCTGGAATACGGCAATCCGGATTTTGTCAAGTTTGCAGAATGTCATGGCGCAAACGGATATCGTGTGGAAAAAACAGAAGATTTTGTTCCACTTTTGAAAAAATGCAATGATACTCCGGGGGTTCATATTGTTGAGTTGCCGGTTGATTATTCGGAAAATGATCGTATTTTAAATCACGAAATAAAAGAACGAAGTCAAAGAATTTAATAATTGACTCTGTTATAGTTAATTGATGGTGAAACGATCAAGCCTGAATTTCCACAGAAATTTAGTCAGGCACTAAGGCTACGAGGCTCTAATCCCTTATTTTCCCCAATTTTAGCAGTTCAAGATCTTTGTCCCTTGGTACAGGGAACCTCAAAAGAAAAAACGGTGTTGCAGGGCTGCAATCTTGCTTTAATTTCACAAAGTAATTATAAGAAAAATCTATTCAATGGAAAAATATGATCTGTGTGTAATTGGCGGTGGACCGTCCGGCTATGCGGCAGCCATGCGTGCAGTTGATTTTGATAAAAGTGTTTTACTTGTTGAACGGGATCGAATTGGCGGTGCCGGAATATATGATGGTGCACTTTCCTCAAAAACATTTTGGGAAATATCCAAAGAATTTGCTTCATTCAGTAAAAAGATGAGTCACTACGGGTTGGAAGAACCGGTTGTGCATTTTCACAATGTGCTGAATGAAGTGAATGATGCGGTTAGTGAGCGTTCAAATCAACTAGAAGAGCACCTCCGACTGGTAATTCAACAACGTCCGGAAGGCTTTCGCCACATCAAAGGAAGTGCTCATTTAATCAGCTCAAGTGAAATTGAGCTGGAAACCGACTCCGGTACAGAAAAGGTAAATGCGGAAAATATCATAATTGCTACCGGAAGTCGTCCCCGTAAAATCCCCTCAATTACAATTGACGAGGATATCATAATGACCAGCGATGGTATCAGTTCGCTGGAAGAGTTTCCCGAGACTCTCGTAATTCTCGGAGCAGGAGTAATCGGCTGTGAGTTTGCCACTATCTTTTCCAATTTCGGAAAAACAAAAGTTCATATTATTTCCAAAGAAGATCGGATTTTACCTTTTGAAGATCCGGACCTGGCCAAAGTGATTGAAGCAAATTTAGAGGCCAATGGAGTGCTCATTCACCATGAATCAAAACTTGATAAAATGGAAATTACGAATGGAGGGGTTGAATATGTTCTTGAGCATCCGAATGGAGAGAAAGAGGTTTTTCATTCAGAAAAAGCTTTGGTTTCGGTAGGACGTGTTCCGAATATTGAAAATACCGGTTTGCACGAAATAGGAATGGAACTGAGTGAATCAGGACACATTATTGATAATGACACACAAACCAGTATTTCCAACATTTATGCAGCAGGAGATATTACTGCAGACATTGCGCTGGTTAATGTGGGTGAATTGGAAGGACGTCATGCTGTTGAAAAAATTTACGGCAAACCAAAAAGATCAATGATCTACGAAAATATTTCAACAATCATGTTCCTCAATCCTGAGGTTGCAGGAGTGGGTATGAATGAACAGCAGGCTCAAAAAGCTGAACTGAATTATCGTGTTGCCAGCTATGATTTTCGCTGTATTCCAAGAGCTGTTGCCATGCGAAACACTCAGGGTTTTTTTAAAATCCTTGTAACAGATGACGATCAAATGAAAGTCCTCGGTTTACGTGCAGTTGGTGAACATGCATCCAGTGCAATTCAGGCTGTTGCTTTACTTATTGCCACAAATAAGGGTATTGAAGAATTATCAGAATTGATCCATCCTCACCCGTCTATTATTGAAGGCATTCAGGAATGTATTCGAATGCTCCTAGGAAAATCGATCTACAAACCCTATATTTTCCAAGAGTATCTTCAGTATAAACGTTTCAGAGACGGTCAATACATAGACTGAATAATATCTGAATCCTGCCGGATTACAATCAAAGAAAACATAAAATGCTAAGTACAAAAATTATTTGCACCATTGGTCCTGCCAGTAACTCTCCTAAAAAGCTGGCGGAGTTGGCTGAGGCAGGAATGAATATCGCACGTTTGAATTTTTCCCATGGAACGCATCATTCTCATAAAAAAATAATTGAGCAAATTCGAAAATTAAATAAGGTCAGGCAATACCCAATTGCAATTAGTCTTGATACCCAGGGTTCTGAAATTAGGACAGGGGATAA